>ERZ779876.297-NODE-297-length-57912-cov-129.447673_pt1 | contig 57912 bp, 102 predicted proteins | sample MGYA00511068_ERZ779876 | MGnify/ENA primary metagenome ERZ779876 (study PRJEB29588, sample SAMEA1970858) | human gut metagenome | biome: human gut; feature: human-associated habitat; material: faeces | place: Denmark | collected 2008/2010 ...
GTTTTTTATTTACAAGAAAGAGGTTGCTATGAAAAAAGTAACTATATATTGCCCGGATTGTGGAAGAATTGCCGGACATTATGATGGGAGATCTACGATAGATCATCCGTGTAAATGTAAAAAATGCAATCATATTGTGATTTATCGCGTGGCAACAGGCGAAATTGAAACAAAGCCAATACCGAAACGCGCTTGCAGTAGTGGAGTTTTATTTATATGAACAAGCAGTATTTTCATGACCTTGTAAAAGGCAGATATGGAAGAAAAATTGCATATGCTAACGTAGAACAGATTACGGCAGATAATATCAGAAATGTTGTCGGAAACTGCATTGGTGCATTTTATTTCAATAAGACAGTCATTCGGTATCTGTGGAACTACTACAAGGGCGATCAGCCTGTATTGTACCGAACAAAGGTACAGAATGCGGATATAACCAATAAGGTGTCTGAAAACCATGCCTATGAGATTGTTCAATTCAAGGTTGGTCAGACTTACGGTGAGCCAATTCAGCTTATCAGTAGGAAAGACGATGACCGTATAAACAATGCGGTTGATGAATTTAACGATTATCTGACCGATGCTAATAAGCAGGAAAAGGACATTAAGGCAGGAGAATGGCAATCCGCAACCGGAACATCATTTAAGGCAGTGCAGATTACAAAAAATGAAGATATTCCATTTAGAATTGTTGCACCGACGCCAATGAATACGTTTGTTATCTACAGCCGTTCCACAGAAGAACCACTTTTAGCAATCCAAGAGCTTAAGGATGCCGATGGACAGATGTATAAACTCTGCTATACGGACTCTTACGAATGCAAGATTGTGAACGGAGAGGTTCGAGATTGGAAACTGCATGGCTTTGGCGGAATCCCGATTGTTGAGTTTCCGAACAACCATGAGCGCATTTCTGATATTGAGCTTGTAATCGGACTATTGGATGCAATCAACACAATGCAGTCAAATCGAATGGATGGTGTTGAGCAGTTTGTTCAGTTTTGGATAAAGTTTATAAATTGCGACATTGACCCGGAAACCTTTGAAAAAATGAAGATTTCCCATGCGCTGACCGTAAAATCCAACAATGAGCAGAATAAATCAGATGTTGACATTATGACACAAGAGTTGAATCAGACAGAGTGCCAAGTCGCAAAGGATGATTTGTGGGATAATGCACAGTCCATTCTTGCCATACCAAATAAGAACAACAATAATTCCGGTGGAGATACACAGGGGGCGGTTGAACTTAGAAACGGATGGGACTTCTCAAAGTCGAGAGCAAAACTGAAAGACCCAATTGTAAAGTCGGCTGAAAAAAGACTTGCGAAAGTTGTTTTGAATGTGATTCGTATACAGGATCACGATTTGGGATTGAGTTTGCGTGACTTTGATGTTCAGATTAACCATAGCCCACAAGACAATATGTATACCAAGTCGCAGACGCTATATCAGCTTTTACAAGCCGGTATTCATCCACTTGTGGCAATTAAATCTGTTGGACTTTGGGGAGATGCGGAAAAGACATTCCTGTTGTCAAAGCCATACTTAGATAATCTGTGGAAAACCATTGATGATGTAGAAGCGCAGGAACAGAAAGCACAAGAATTGATAAATAAAATGAATACAGATGGCACACAGAGCCAAATAAACAAAGATAAGACAGTCACCGAGTAATCGGCGGCTGTTTTTATTTTATAAAAATTCGCAAAGTTGTGAGCGTAAAAATCAACAATGTCGTTCGGTGTCGTTGCACCGTATAAAAATTCGTATGACATATCGGAGGTAATGAATGAAGAGAGAAGATCTGATTGCTATGGGATTAAGCGAGGAAAACGCGGACAAGATCATGGCAGATTACGGAAGTTCCGTACAGAGAGCCAAAGCAAAGGCTGACGAGTACAAGACAAAGGCTGACAAAGCTGAAGAGTTGCAGAAGCAACTCGATGATATCGAACAGGGAAAGCTCACGGAAGTCGAGCAAGCAAATAAGAACCTCGAAAAAGCCAATGCAAGAATCGCGGAACTTGAAAAAGCGCAGGCAATAGCCACGCAGAGAGCCGATGCCGCATCTAAATTTAATGTTACTGCAGAACAGGCAGCGCAGATTGTAAAAGACGATGGCAGCTTTGATTATGACGTTCTTGGAAAGATTATCTCTGAAAAAGAGACCGCTGCAGCACAAGCAAAGGAACAGGAGATTGCAAATGGCAGTACGAATCCGGGCGGTGGCACGGCTGGCGTTAATAAAGACAACGAAAAGACAGAAGCGGAAAAAGCCGCAGAGTCGATCGGAAAGACTTTAGCCGGAACGAATCAGGCGGCTAAGTCGGTAGTAGACAGTTATTTATCGTAAGGAGGTTTTAAAGATGAAGTTTACTGAAAAAAGTGTAACAACTCAGCTTGAAATTCTGAAAAGAAAATTAGGTGGCGAGCTGTTCGAGGAAATCAAACTTGATGATACCGCATTCACAGAAGGCGTGTGCAAGGCGGGAAGTCCAATCGCCGTAGATGGAAAGGTTGATAAGGAAACAAAGCCAATCGGAATTTTACTTACAGATGTTTATAAGGACGAGAACCCTAACGGAACAATCCTTAGAGCGTTTGGAGTTGTAAATTCTGCAAACATTCAGGCAAACACAGGAGAAGCTGTTGCAGAGGCAGTTAAGACAGCCCTTCCGTTAATTGTATTTGAATAGGAGGTAATACAGAATGAACATTAGAGATGTGTATAGTGCAAAAGCAATCGCGCTTGTAAACACAGAGGTAGCAAGCAATAAAATTGCGTATCTTGGTTCGGGATTATTCCCGGCTAAGAAGAAAATGGGACTTGATCTGAAATGGATTAAGACTTCCAAAGGGCTTCCGGTTTCTCTTGCACCATCAAATTTTGATGCAGTTTCAACGTTAAGAAGCCGTGAGGGATTCAAACTCACAGAAACAGAAATGGCTTTCTTCCGTGAATCAATGCTGATTAAAGAAGCTGACGAACAGGAAATTATGCGTGTACAGGACAGCACGGATCCGTATGCGTCAGATGTATTAAGCAGAATCTTTGATGATGCAAACACTCTTATTGACGGTGCTAACGTAGTGCCGGAGCGTATGATTATGCAGTTGCTTGCACCGGCTGATGGATCTCCAAAGATTTCCATTCAGGCAAATGGCGTAACCTACGCTTATAACTACGATCCGAGCAACACATACAAGACACACAACTTTGCAAACCTTGAGACCGCAACAGATAAGTGGGATGACCACGAAAATTCTGATCCACTTGACGATGTTTCTGTTGCCCTTGATGCAGTCGAATCAGAGACAGGAGAGAGACCTTCTATCATGATTGTTTCTCGTAAGACTATGGATCATCTTAAGCAGAATAAGAAGATTCGTTCCGCCATTCTTGCGCAGAATGCCACGGCAAACATCTTTATGAACGACAACCGTGTTAAAGAGGTATTCTCCAACGAACTCGGAATCAGCATTATTGTTTACTCTAAGCAGTACAAGAATGAAGCTGGTACGGCATCTAAGTTTTACCCAGACGGATTTGCAACGCTTATCCCAAGCGGAGCACTTGGAAATACATGGTACGGTACAACACCGGAAGAACGTACACTTATCGGAAAGCCTACAGCAGATGTTTCTATCGTAAACACAGGTGTTGCTGTTGCAATTTCCGTATCGGAAGATCCTGTACAGACTAAGACAACGGTTTCTGAAATCGTACTTCCGTCTTATGAAAGAATGGATAGCACCTATGTCATTAAGTGCTATTAGGAGGTGATCCTTTGGTTTACGAGTGCAAAACAAAATATAAGGGAAAGTGGTATATGCCAGGAGAGGAAGTGCCGGAGGAAAAATCTCAGGTACTTTCTGATTTTATGAATCCACCTGAAAACCCTATCACTTATACAAAGACCGAAATCAACAGAATGAGTACCGCAGACTTGCAAAAACTTGCCACAGAGCAGGGGATTGAAAATGCACAAGCGACAAGCGGTGCGGAACTGAAAGAAATTCTGATTGCAAAATTTAATCTGTAGGAGATCGCTTATGTCATACACACTTGTCGAACAAGTAAAGATTCGTTTAAAACAATTTCATATAGAAGAGGTAGAGGACGAAGCGACCGGAGAGAAGTCCGATAAAGTTGTGTTTGATGAAAAAGAGTGTAACCCTTTGATTGAACAGCTTTTAGAGCAGGCAAGAAAAGAGATTATCAGCAGACGGAACTATCCGGACACGTACACGCAAGACCAGATTGACAGTGATGTTAAGAACTATGAAAGCATTATGGTCAATTTGGCAGTGTACGACCGGTCGCAGGCAGGAGAAGCATACATGGCAAGTTTCTCCGAAAACGGTGTGAGCCGGACATGGAAAGACCGTGAAAGCCTTTTTGTTGGAGTGTTTCCGTTTGTAAAAGCAATGTAATTAAAGAAGATTGAGCGTGACCATTATGGTTGCAGGCGGCGCACATTAAGCGGTGGTGGGCAGTGCACCAAAAGGAGATTCAAATGAAAAGTATTTTGATTCAAACTTATCTTGTGGCACTTCCGATAGTGCTTGGATATATAGTTTGGCTTCTTAAGCAACAAAAGAAAAGCAGGGATGCGAACAGTAAAGGAACAATGCTCCTTTTGCGCGTCCAACTTATTGAATACCATGCAAAGTACACCAGAATCGGAGAAATACCGTCATATGCCTATCAAAACTTCTGCGAGATGTATGATGCGTACCATGCGTTAGGTGGAAATGGAATGGTTACGAAAATGAAACATGAGATTGAAGAGATTCATATAGGGAAAGGAGATAAAAGCCATGAGGAATTGGAAGGATTGGACTAAGAAAGCCGGCATCCGAGCAATCAAGACTGTTGCGCAGGCGGCGATTGCCGGAATTGGAACGGCGGCATTTATGGGTGCGGTGGATTGGAAATATGTTCTTTCTGCATCAGTCCTTGCCGGAGTGTTATCACTTCTGACGAGTGTTGCCGGAATTCCGGAGGAAAACATCAATGCTTGACATTAACAAGCAGGAAATGAAATATTCGCAATCCGGTCAGAGGGTATTCATCCCACAAACTGACGAAAATGGAGATATTGTCTATGAAGGGTACAAGGATTCCGATGGGAACTTTGTACCTTATTTAGATTCCAAAGGCAACAAGATTCCAAAAGGCGAGGAAGTTGAAGGGTTTTCAGAACCTTCAACATTCCAAGCCAATATCAGCAATAAGTTGTCGGAAGCCCTTGTGAAAGAATTTGGAATTGATGATAGTACATCATACTGTCAGCTTGTCACGGATAAAGGATATTTGCCACTGAAAGCCGGCGATGTGGTGTGGAAACGTTCGGAAGTAAAACGCACTGATGATGGACTTGTGGATTCAGAAACCGCAGACTATATCGTAAAAGGCGTTGCTGATGAAGGGTTGACCACGGATTTGTTTCTTCTTCGGAAGAATATTAAGTAGGTGATTGCATGGCAAAGAAAACTATTTCAATGACACTATCCACTAAGTCCATACAAGCCGCCATAAAGGAATTAGAAAAGTACCGCGATGGTTTGCAGGCTAAATGTGATTTACTTGTTTCTAGGCTTGCGCAGATAGGTCAGACGGTAGCAATACAACGCATATCTGAATCTCCATTAGGGAACACGATAACGGTAAGGGTAGATAAAGCACCACAGTTAATGACCTCAAATGCAATTCTGATAGCAACCGGAAAAACGGTAACGTCAGAAGATAGAGAGCCGTTCTACACTTTGTTGGCGGTAGAGTTTGGAGCCGGTATTTTTTATAACTCCAAAGAGAACCCGAAAGCACCGGAACTTGGATTCGGTGTCGGCACATATCCGGGGCAAATACACGCTTTTGAAGATGGTTGGTACTATTGGGATGATAAGACCGAAACATGGCGTTATACCCACGGTATCAAAGCCACAATGCCTATGTATAATGCAGAACAACAGATTATTCAACAGTATGTAAAGATTGCAAGGGAGGTATTCGGTGGAAAATGAGTTAAATAGTTGGGCGCTTGATTTTGAAGATACCTTATGTTCCCTTTTGAAATCGTACATGGAAAGCAAGGTAAAAGGAATTAAAGTGACGCAAGATGAAGAATCGGGCGGCACCGCAACATTCCCGACGCTTTTAGTCAGACAAATCGGTGGCACAGAAGCCGGACGAACCAATGAAGCAAAGACAATCAATGCAATTCGCCCAACATTTCAGATCACAATTACAAACAAAGGTTCAAGAAAAGCAACTAAGGACATCGCAACATATGCGGTGTCTTTTTTTAAGCAACAAATGTTTGAGGTATCAAATGTAATCCAAACAATTTCCAAGCAAGTGCGAACGGTTACATTCCGTGCAACTCGCGTAATTGGAAACATTGAGCATTTAGATCAGCTATAAGCAGAAAGGAAGTAGAAAATATGGCATCAACAAGTTATAAAACGCGTGTCATTGTAAAAGAGCACACGGACAAACAGGCTGACTTTGCAGGAACATACAATCTTTTGGTTGCTGCTAAGTCAGTTCCAAGTCCTGCATCACCACCAAACACTGTTGAATCAACCACAATGGAAGATGATCAGCAGACTTTTGAAAAAGGAATTAAGACTTCTGATTCAAGAGAAATCACAGGAAACCTTGAAAAAGAATATCTTTCAAAGGTGGATGGATATGGAGATAAAAAACTTGATATTATCCATCTGTACGGAACGGACGGTATCGGCGGTGTAGCGAAGTACGCATATGTAGGAACTGCAACAGCCACACCTAACGATGTAGGTGGAAACGATGAAATCCTTGAAATGACGGTAACAGTTATTCCAAGTACAGCATCAGAGCTTGTTACAGATAAGCTGACTGTCGTTGATAACAACGATGGAACATTCACCGTAACAGTGGTGGGGTAAAAAGCCTATCGGACGAGCAATCGACCGCACCGGTAGGCGAGGATGATCGGTCGATAGCAGAACTTGAAGCAATAAGATAAGCAACAATGGGGCGGTGGCAACACTGCCCCTTGCCAATATAGGGCAGAAAGGCAAGGTAAAACATGAAAGTTAAATTAGGTGGAAAAGAATATACAATTCAGTTTGCAACAAGACCATCGTTAAAATCACATATCTTACAGGATATTATGAAGACACAGGACATGGAAGATATTTCTTCTATGGAAGATATTCTTCTTGAAACACTTCCTAAGACGCTTCTTGTGGGATTGCAGATGCATCACAATGAAGAATTTGGATATGATTACAAAACAAACGATGGTTACGATGAGAAGCTTGAGAAGGTGTCTGACATTCTCTATGATGCGATTGATACAAACGAGATTAACTGCATGGATTTATTTGCTGATATGCAGGAGGAAATGATGACAAACGGTTTTTTAGCGCAGATGATGGAGTCATTGGAGAAAGCACAGGAGCAGGAGCAGGAGAAGAAAAAGACCCCATCCAAAGCGAAAGCCAAGAATTAACATGGGAATATTACGTTGCGGAAATCCGTCCATTTTACCTTATGGCAACGAAAGGCTACGGATTTTCCGTTGATGATATAGATATGATGAATCCAGAGTTGCTTAAGCCTTATGTGGATGCATATAAGACAGAATGGAAGCAACGCGATATGGAAATGTATATGTGGTTTGGCAGATATGCAACGTCAGCACTTGTGACAGCAATAGACGCGACATTCGGCAAGGGCAATAGTAAGTACGTGAAAGAAACTTGCTATGATTCCATCGAAAAACATAATACGGACGATCCCGATGCAGAGATACGAGAAATGCTTAAGGCAGAAGAAGCATGGGCGGCTGAATCAAGGAAATCACATTTACCAAAACCAAAGATAGTTTAAGAAAAGAGGTATTGCCATGGCAGTAATTATCGGAAGTGCGCGGCACGATGAACACGGAAACTGCTATTCTGGTGGAAAAGCCGGAGACCAGACCGGACAGGAAGTGTCTACGCAGAAGTTTTATAACCATTCTAAGGGATGGTACGTGCTAAGGGCGAAGGACGATAGGGTTGCGGAGAAGTTAGCCGAAGCTATGCAGATTGCATCTGACAACAAAAATATTGGCTATGACCAATCAGAACGCTACGGAGTCATTAAACATGGCATCAACACAAAGGTCAAGACGGAATGCGATTGTTCTTCTCTTGTACGTGCTTGTATTATCTATGCATCCGGCAAGGATGTGGGAGATTTCAATACATCTAATGAACGACCGGTAATTTTGAAATCCGGTTTGTTTGATGATATGGGTTCTTATCATGCAGGGTTTATTCTTCGCAACGGAGATATTCTTGTGACACGCACAAAAGGTCATACAGTGATTGTTGTAGGCGGCGCGAAGAAAAGCAAAGGAAAGTATTATCCGAAATATAAGGGAAACTCAAACTCAATCGTAGAAGCGTTAAAAGCGGTTGGGGAAGATGATGTATCGAAAGAACATCGTGCGGAAATCGCAAAAAAGAACGGATTTTCCAATTTTAAGTTTACATCAGAGGAAAATTCAAAGATGATTTCTCTTCTGAAAAAGGGAAAACTGAAAAAGTAATTCAAGGGCGGTAGGGGTCAAATCCTACCGCCTTTTTCTAAAACTAAATAAAGGAGGTGTAGCTGTTGGAATTAGAAACCTTAGAAATAAAAATCCAAGCACAGGCAAGACAGGCAAGTGGTCAGATAGATGCGCTTGTGACAAGGCTTGGAAGATTATCTTCCGCGCTTTCCGGGCTTAATACCGGGAATCTGAATAGCCTTGCCACAGGAGTAAACCGACTTGCAGGGGCAATGACGGCAATGCGTGGAATTGATACACGAACTTTTTCTGCGGTTGCAAGAAATATAAGCAAATTAGGCTCTATCAACAGCAGACAGATTAATGCCGCGGCTGGTTCTATGCGTCAGATTTCCAATGCATTAAAAGGGATTTCTGGAATGTCAGCATCTGTTAAGGGTCTGACCGAACTTGCATCTGCAATCAAACAGCTTGGCTACCAGAGTTCCACCAAGGCGATTGAAAATATTCCGAAACTTGCGGTTGCAATGCGTCAGCTTATGTCTGAACTGTCGAAAGCCCCTAGTGTAAGCCGGAATATTATTGACATGACAAACGCATTGGCAAAATTATCGCGTACCGGTGGAGCGGCAGGAAGTGCGGCAAGAAGCATTACAAGCTCATTTAGTGGATTTAGTTCAAGTGCATCCATGGTAACAAAGAAGTCATTTTCTCTTGCGTCTGCAATCGGAAAAGTGTATGCAACGTATTGGACTTTATTCCGAGCATTTAGACTACTTAGAGATGCTATTGACATATCATCCTCACTGACAGAGGTTGAGAACGTTGTAAGGCAGACATTCGGGCAGTATGAAAGCCTAATTAACAATTTCGCAAAAACATCAATTGAAAAATTTGGTATGTCTGAATTGTCTGCGAAACAGTTTGCAAGCCGTTTTCAAGCAATGGGAACTGCCCTTGATATTCCACAGGGGAAAATGGCAGATATGTCTATCCGGTTGACCGAATTAGCCGGAGATATGGCTTCATTCTACGATGTAAGTCAAGAAGATATTGCCAAGAGTTTGCAATCTGTATTTTCCGGTACTACGGCACCTATGCGGCGTTATGGTATCGACTTGACGCAGGCAACATTAAAGGAATGGGCATTAAAGCAAGGGCTTGATGCGAACATTTCCTCAATGACGCAGGCTGAAAAAGCCATGTTGCGTTATCAATATGTGCTTGCGCATACAACCAATATCACCGGAGACTTTGCCAGAACAGCCGATACATGGCATAACCAGATAACCATGCTTAAAGAGAACTTCAAAGCACTTGGAGCGGTCGTTGGTGGTGGTTTAATCAACGCATTTAAGCCATTTATCAAGGCACTTAATTCAGTTCTGCAGAAGGTGATTTCTTTTGCGGAAATGGTAACAAACGCTTTAGGTTCTATCTTCGGATGGAAGTATGAAGCAAGCAAAGGAGCAGGAATCAGCGGTCTTGCTGATGATATTGGAAGCGCATCTGATGGCATGGACGATTTAAGTAATGCCGCAGGAAGCGCAGGGAAAAACACAGGCGATGTCGCAAAGAATGCCAAGAAAGCAAAAAAGGAAATCCAACAGGCAACTCGTGCATTTGATGAATTAAAGGTTATTTCAAAGCAGAGTAAAGACAAAAAATCCGGTTCGGGGAATAAAGGTTCTGGTTCAGGTGGTTCAGGTGCTGGTGGCGGAACCGGTGCTGGTGGTGGATTGGTTCAGACCGACACGATTTTTAAGAAATTCAAAAGCGACATCAAAGACCTTGAAGGACTTGGAAAAGCAATTTCCGGTGCGTTAATTAACGCAATGAAAAAAATTAAATGGAAAAAGGTGTATGCAAAAGCTGAAGGTTTTGGAAGGGGATTAGCCCAATTCCTTAATGGACTGTTTGAGGGGCAGAAAGGCACAACGCTTTTCGGAGAAACCGGAAAACTGATTGCAAATTCATTAAACACGGTGCTTCATGGTTTAGATTCGTTTGGAACAACGTTTAATTGGAAACAATTTGGAAATTCAATCGCAGACGGAATCAACAAGTTTTTCCAAAACTTTGACTTTGCATTATTGGCTCAAACGCTTAACACATGGGCGCAAGGCGTGTTTGATGCAGTTACGACAGCATTAAGTAAAATTTCTTGGAAGGATATTTGGAACGGAGCAAAAGAGTTTTTAAACAACTTAGATGTAGAGACGGTCGCAATTATCATCGGTGCAGTAACAATCAAGAAAATCGGAAAAGTTATATTTGGCGCAGGTATTTTAAGCAAGCTCGGATTGTTAATTAAGGGCGGAATAGTCAGTGCAATCGTTTCTGCACTTGGCGCAGAAAAAGGAACTTCAATAGGAGCGGCACTTTTTGGTGCAATTAAGCGTGGAATATCCGGATTTGCTACCAAAATAGGACTTGTTATCGAAGGACTATTTAGTGGAATGAATTTTAGTGAAGCTCTGGCGAGTGTATTTGGTGGTTCTGCTTCTACTATATCGTCAGTTGCATCAGCTATCGGAGGAATAGTTTCCGTTGTAACAGGAGCATTTACGGCAATATATAATTTTGTGCAAATGCTTAAAAATGGATTTAGCTGGTTAAACGAAGCGTTGATGGTTGTTGGAGTTGCAATAACAACCATCGGTGTAATAATTTTAGCACCAATAGAGGGCATTGGAATTGCGATAGCTGCTCTTGTAGGGGCAATCGTTGCGTCTGTTGCTACAATAACTGTTTTGGTCAAGGAACATTGGGAAGAAATCAAAGGAATATTTTCAAAGGTTGGAGAGTGGTTTAATACAAACGTAATTACCCCTGTGGTCGGATTCTTTAAAGGAATGTATTCGAAAGTATCTGGATTTTTCAGTAATTTGTGGAAAAGCATATCCAACGTGTGGAAAGGAGTGTCGGGGTGGTTTAATAAAACCGTAATAGAACCGGTAGTTGGATTTTTCAAAGGATTCTATACAAGAGTATCACAAATATTTAAGGGCCTATGGATTATTGTTAAGGCGGTATGGATTGTTGTTTCTGATTGGTTCAAATCAAAGGTAATAGGGCCAATAAAGAAGAATTTTGAATTATTGAAATCGGCAGTATCAACCGCATTCAAGGTTCTATGGACAACTGTGAAATCGGTATGGACGGTGGTTTCCGGTTGGTTTAAGGAGCATGTTACAACACCTATTAAGAATGCTTTTAGTTCAGCAAAAGAATCTATTCAGAAAGCATTTAGTGCGGCAAAGACAGCGATAACCGGTGTGTGGAATAGTGTTTCTAGTTGGTTTAAAGAACATGTAACCACCCCGATAAAAAACGCTTTCTCGAAGATGAAAGAAAGTGTAGCTGGAATATTCGGCAATTTATGGAAGAGCGTAAAAAGTGGTGTTTCCGGGGCGATGAACAGTGTAATTGCAAGAATTGAAAGCGCAATAAACTCACTGATACGCGGAGTAAATAAAGTGCTAAGCGGATTTAATAACGTTGTGTCGGTTGCCGCTAAAGTAGCAGGAGTTGATTGGAGCGGTGTCGATCTCGTTAAGGAAGTAAAACTTCCTAGAGTAAAGGCATATGCAACAGGTGGCTTCATGGACAAATATAGCATAGCAACTGTTGGAGAAAACGGACTCCCGGAACTTATGGGAACGGTAGGAGGTAAGCCGGCGGTTGCAGGAAGCCAAGAGATTACCGGAATCAAAGATGCCATCAATTCAACATCTGCGCAAGAGGTTTCCTTATTACGACAGCAAAATCAGTTATTACAAGCTATTTTACAGAAAAATTTCGGAATTACTACAAGCGACATAGGAAAAGCCGCAAGGGATTATGGTAGAGAACATTACAATCGAACCGGAGACAATGTATATGTTTTTTAGTGACTTCTATAATTGAACGTGATATAATTCTAAATAAATCATATCACAAGAAAGGAGTCATTATGAGAAGCACAAAAAGATTATTAGTAGCGATTGGGTTGGCATTTGCCGTTTTGGTTTCGGCTATGCCAATCCAAAATGCAGATGGGAAACAGATTGTTGCGCAGGCGGCAATTGTTAAGCTGAACAAAAAAGCAATCACGCTTGACGTTGGTAGTACACAGAAGTTAAAAGTTACCGGAACGAAAGCAAAGGTAAAGTGGCGTTCTACAAAATCAAGAATTGCAAAGGTAAGCAAAAGTGGCGTTGTTACCGCAGTATCATCGGGTAGCGCAACAATCAAGGCTAAAGTCGGAAAGAAAGTGATGTCTTGCAAAGTAACCGTGAAAGAGAAAATCAACAGACTTGCATACGAAGATTCGAACATTAGGGTTTACTTTACAGGGATAAAGAAGGGAACATACCCGGACGAACTTATAGCTTGCTTGACAATCGAAAATATTACAGACAATAATATTACGGTTAATTCCGACACATCATCAGTAAATGATGTTATGGCGGAAGGAACGTTATATCAAGAACTCTCTCCGCATAAGAAAGCCTATACAACATGGTGGACAATGGATGATAACATTGTGAGTTTGCCAATAAAGAATGTTGACAACATACAGCTATCGCTCGTTGTATGGAATGAAGATTCGGAAGACTCTGACTATTATGTGACAGATTCTTTTGGGTTACTAAAATGAGTTAAATGATTTTTAGGAGGAATTCGATTATGAAACAAAGTGGATGGGGAATTGCATCTTTAGTGTGCGGAATAGCAGGCGTTTTGTTAGCGTGCGTTGTCATCGGAATATTTCCGGCAATAGTTGGAATTGTATTTGCGATTATAGCACTTGCGCAGAAAAACAGGGGGCATGGAACGGCTATAGGCGGTTTGGTATGTTCAATAGTCGGCATTATTATTTTCTTTTTAGCAATGTTTGTATTCACAAGCGATGATACGAATGATACGCCTAAAAAAATATCATCGAATGAAGAAGCGCAAACTCAAGCAACGGAAGAAAAGGTTAATGAACCATTTAAAGTTGGAGATACTGTTGAGACGGAAGATTTGAGGATTACGTTTTTGAAAGCCGAGCCGTACACAGAAGAATACGACGATCCAGCAAAAGGACATGAGTTTTACAAATTTGAGTTTGAATTTGTAAATATTTCAGATTCGGATCAATGTGTTTCTTCTTTGGATTTCAACTGTTATGCGGATGGATATGATATGGAAAGCGCATATTCAAGCAAGGATAAAGATTTGGATGCAACATTATCAGCCGGAAAGAAAACAAAAGGTGTTGTATGCTTTGAAATCCCAAAGGATGCCAAAGATATTTCTCTTGAATATGAAACAAACTATTGGAACGAATCAAAGGTATGCTTTGAAGTTAAAAAGTAAATGATATTTAAGCCGTGGAAACACGGCTTATTTTATTGGCATCTACCAAACGGTAGGTGCTATTTTTATACCCATTTTTAGGAGGTAAACGATGGGATATGGCGGATATTTAGTAAAGTTTGGTAATTATACCATACCGAACAATTTAATAAAGCAGGACACGTTTAGTTCCTATGTAAATATGCAGGACAAAGACCCATGGACGGATGAAAACGGATATGAGCATCGTGATGCCGTGGAACTGAAAGCCTTAAAGGTTGAGTTTGAAACCAAAGCCATGCTGACCGAAAAGCAGTTTGATGATTTTTGGAAGAACATCGAAAAGAACTATACCAAGGCAAAGGAGCGCGGTGGATATATCACGGCATACGTGCCGGAGAAACGCGGATATGTGACACAGTACGGATATATCGCTGATATTCAGCCAACGTTCTATTCTGTGGCACATGGGAAGATAAAATATGACGCAATCAAATTTTCGTTTGTAGGTGGTGTATATGATAAATAGCAGTTTGAAAGAAAAGTATTGGGATTCCTCGACAGATAAACAGATGGTCATATCTGTTGTTGGAACGAATCAGAAAATAGACAATTCGATGCTTGAAATCGGTACGTTTGCGCTTGAAGAAAGTCTTTGTTCGGAGTCTGAATTAAAATTTGGAGCGTGCGAAGCGAATTGCGTAAAATTCACAGCACGAAACACCGCGGGAAACATTATCGGAAGGACAATCTCTATCGAAGAAACGATTGACGGAGATAGCGAAAATCCGATGCCATACGGAGTTTTTAAGGTTGCATCCGATGTTCCTACGGCTGACCGAACAAAACGGCAGATTACGGCATATGACGCTATGTATGACATTATCAATACGGATGTAAAGTCTTGGTATGCAGGACTTAGCTTTCCAATGACGCTTAAGCAGTTCCGCGATAGCTTTTTTGCACATCTTGGAATTGCGCAAGTTGAAACAAACCTTGTCAATGATTCCATGACGGTCAATAAGACGATTGTAGCAACACAGACGGACGATTCAAGCGCGGTCACAGAAGAGTCCGCTATCAGTGGAAAAACCGTTGTAACGGCAATCTGTGAGATTAACGGATGCTTTGGTAATATCAACCGAGAGGGCAAGTTTGAGTATGTCTTTCTGAAAGCAATCACAAGCGCACTTTATCCGGCAGAAGATTTATTCCCATCTGACAATTTATTTCCGTCTGACGCAAATACAGAGTCCATGACCGGACACTATATCACGTTTGATTATGAGGACTTCCAAAGCAAGGCAATCACACAGCTTGAAATCAAGACAAGTGAAGATAATGCCGGTGCTATTGTTGGAACTGCCGGAAACAACTATTCGATTACAGGAAACTTTCTTGTATCAGACAAGACCGGAGCGGAGCTGGAACAGATTGCAAACAATTTGTTGCCAATTATGAAACAGGCGGCATACACACCGATTAAAAGTTGCACCTGTGTCGGAAATCCATGTCTGACACTTGGGGAACCAATCCGATTCAATACCACGAGAGAGATTGTTGAAACGTATCTATTGCAACGCACTTTAACCGGAGTACAAAGCAAGAGAGATTCAATCTCGGCACAGGGAACGCAGACGCACTCTGCAAAGGTTAATTCTATCAGAGATACGATTGAAAGCGTGGAAAGACGTACCGGAAAGTTAGAGAAAAACGCAGACCATCTTCAATCCACGTATGAGGATTTAGAGGACCAGACAAATACAAAGTTTGAGCAGACCGCAAAAAGCATTTCCGCAGAAGTCGACCGTGCACAAAAAGCAGAAGGACAATTAGACGCATCATTAGAATTGAAGTTAGGCAGAGATGAGAACGACCAAGTTGTTTCTATGATTAACGCAAGTGCAGACCAAATTGTGTTGCGAGGAAACAGATTGATTGTAGAATGTAGCAATTTCGAGCTGGACGCTCTTGGACGAGTACATATAGTAGACTCTCTGCTTTTTGACAGTGGCGATGCATATGGGGTAGAGATATTAGGGCATGACGGAAGAAATAATGCACTATTGCAGAATGTTATGTTGGACTTATCGTCTGTTACTGACGCAAATGGAGAAAACTTGGCGACAGAAAGTTATGTTGACCAATCTATTCCCAATATTCCGGTAAAAAATATAACGGCTTATCCAACAGGAACAACTAGCGGAGCAATCAAAAAGGCAATTCGATTTTTAAATGTGGTTGGTGGAGACAACGGAACATATCAAATTCATGGCGAAGTATATACGATTGACACCGGGTCTGATAGAAGAATCAAGGACCACATAACTGATTTGCCGGAAGAATTAGAAGCCGCTTATCTAAACCTACATCCTGTTAAATTTAGATATAAGCCTGGGCTTAAATCCTCTGATAGCAGGCAATACCATTACGGCTTTATCTCACAGGAATTAGAAAAAGCCTTGTTAGATGTTGGAATTAGGGAACACGATACGTCATTATATGAATATCTTCCGGTTGATACGGATGAACACGTTGATTTATATGTCGATGATAAGTTGCATCACGTTAATTATCGCGAGCTTCATGCTATGCATGTTCAGATGATTCAAAAACAACAAAAGGAAATCGAAAAGTTAAAGCAAGAAAACAAAAATTTGAGTGAACAGATGAAAGACTTTGAACAACGATTATCCGCACTAGAAAGGAAGTGATTTGATGGCATATCAGAAAATCTATAGCCGTGAGCATTGGGAGAATTTTCCAAGTGAAAAAACCGCAATCAATCGAGATAGGCTGAACAACATAGAGGGCGGCATTGATGCAATCGACGATCGTGTGTGTGCACTTGATACCACAAAAGTTGACTTGACCAAAGCTAACGAACTTGTAAAGGAAATACTTTGGGATGAATCCAACGGAACGCTGACGGTCGTTAAGATGAACGGTTCCAAGGCGGTCATTGATACCAAACTTGAAAAGTTGGCGGTCAACTTCAAGTACAATCCGCAGACGCAACAGCTGATTATTACACTTGATGATGGCACCACTCAGAAAGTTGATTTGTCTGCGCTGATTACAGAATATGAATTTCTTGATTCCGATACGATCGCTTTTGAACTTACATCTGACGGAAAAGTCAAGGCGATAGTGAAAGAGGGAAGTATCCAAGAAAGGCATCTGCGTCCGGATTATCTTGCAGATATTAAAGTGGAATCTTCCAAGGCTGTAAATTCTGCAACTAATGCAAAAACATCCGAAACCAACGCAGCAAAATCCGCCACAGATGCCAAGGACAGCGCAGACCGAGCGCAGGGAATCGAAAACGAGATTAACAAGAAACTCACAATGACAGAATTTGATGTGAATGAGGATGGGGAGTTGATTTACATGGACAATGCGGCATATAACTTTTTCGTTGACAATGACGGAAATTTGAATTGGGAGGTGGCTTAGAATGGCTATAGCAGGAAGAGTAGCAATTGTACCAAAAGGTGATTGGAGCGCAGAGACGGAGTATAAGAGACTTGATGAGGTAACATATAATAACACAATGTTCATAGCAAAAAAAGCTGTACCGAAGGGGACGTTACCCACAAATGCAGAATATTGGTCGAAGTCGATTGTGGGTGGTGTTGGTGCAATCGCAACGAAAGAAGATGCCGGAATTGTGAAACCGGCAGACGGACTTTCGATTGCAGAAGATGGAACCCTTAAGGTAAGCATTGATGGCGCAACGCTTACAATGGATCAGGTCAACAACGTTATTAAGTTGGCTGACACTTTAAAAGAGAAGATCAATGGGGCGTTCCCTGCAGCGAATGTGGTAAACAATCAGACAACGACTGTGGCGGGATTTGCACTGGACGCAAGGCAGGCGAACCCGAATATAAACGGCACGTTGGCCAAGCAGATAAGTGATTTAAACGGCAGTTTAAAAAATGTCGCTACTAAAAATGATATAAGTGCATTAAACCCATCTGCTGACATTAAACTATACACTGGTTTTTCCATCGGCAGATTGGGTATGGGTTGGTATAGATTTGCAGAAATTATTTTTAACTCCGAAGCTGGTGCTAAAGGTGCAGGTTCAAATTTTATAGAAATTTTAATAAACCAAATATGGAACAGTCAAGTTGGGTGTTTTCACAAAGTAAAAATAGTTCTTGTACATTCTGACAAAGCCAAAATTTCTAGTTCAGGTATTGGAACACTTAATTTAGAAAAAGTTAGAGTTGTTAGAAAATCTAATATTTTGTATTTTGATGTATTCAGTAGAGGGTATGATAATGGAACACATACATTGTTGAATATTTCAATGGCCAATATTATTATCTCTGCAAAAGCCTATAGTAATTGCAAAATTGTCCCTGAAACATCTGATGGAGAAGTAGTTGTGTGCAGCGTTGAGCTTGCAAACAATATATAAAATCATGAATCTTTGATAATCGTAATCCATCCACTAGCCACATTGTTACCATTACCAATGGGCTATATGATGTTTTCGACATCAAAGCTAGATATTACAGTATACTAAACGAAATATACCACTCATCTTTTGTCTATGTAAGTGGAATCAGGTTAAATCCGTAACCAGCGGTATTCCATGAGCACCTAAATGTTGCATTTGATAAATTTTCTGACGAAAATGTAACCGGAAAACTTGTTAGTGTATCAATAATTTTTATTGCATCAAACGTATAATTTGTTGAATTAATTAAATAAAGTGCACAACCTAAGCTTCCACCTTGAAAGATTAAAGCAATTGCAACGCCACCGTATGATACCGTTACACCATTATCAGACGAATCAGTATATGAAATTTTAATACATTTTCTAAATCGCTCAATTAAACTGCCGTTTAAGAAAATATATCGAACAAATATTCGAACGTAACTTATAAATCATTTTTATAGAAAGGAATTAAAAACATGGATAAAATAATTTTGAAAAACAAAACAGAATTTGAAATTGCCGAAGGAGCGAGTCTCGGCAATATTCAGATTCAGTCGAAAGACTTTGATGGAATCAAGTCAATCACAGATGCCTTCTCGGAAGAGAACATCTCAAAGGTCACATTTACACACAATGATCAGATCTCCGGCGAGTATGATGATCTTAAGTGCGAGGGATTCTCATATATGCCTAACATGGGCGAAGATGGCACAGAAGATGGTACATACACAGTAACCGTTAATCTGAGAACCAAGACCGAGATGGAGAAAGCCATTGATGAACTTAAAGCCGGGCATGAGTCCAATGCCGGAGCAATTCAGGATCTTGCAGATATGGTAGCAGGAGGTGAAGCATAATGGTTAAATTTTACGTAAGACGTATTCTGGTAGACAAGAAAATGACGATTGATGAAGTGCCGATGCGTTGGCGCGCAAAAGTGCAAGAAGAGATTGAGAAACAGCTTTCCGCTTCTCTGTAATGACATTTTCTGTCGAAACTTGCGACCGAAAAATGTTGAAATCATTCGCATTACAGTGATACTATGGACTTGTCCGAAAGGACACTTCAAGTTCTGGCATGGGTGGGGTTTGGCATGGCTCCGCCCATAATTGGGGATTGACTATGCCGAACATACGTTCTATAATATTTGTATCGCTACATAGGGCACATGATTGGGGGTTTTTATGGTGGGAGAAGTAAAAACAAAAGAGACTTACAAAGAAGAAATTACAACTATGATAAAAGAAATTGAAGATTATAAGATTTTACGAATTTTGCATGAATTTGTAAAAGCTGGGTTAAAAGAAGAAAAAGCAGGGCGTTGAACCCTGCCTTTCTTTTAGAATATAAATTTTTCGAAAAATTCACATAACAATTCTTTTTTGCTTACCGGCAATCTGCTATATTCAATAATAATTTTTTTGAAACGTTCATCATTCATTCCAATATTTAATGCAACACTTGAAAATTCTTCGTCAACAGGTTTATTAATGCGCGGGTCTATTAAATCTGTTTTCCCGATTTTGAAATAATCAGCCAATGCCTGAAGCTTTCCTGACCTTGGAAATGATTTTCCGGTACACCACATATTTAAAGTTGTTGGGTTAATACCTAAATCTTTTGCAACATCTATTTGCTGTTTTTGATTTAATCCAATATAGTATCTTAAATTTTCAGCAAACACTTCTTTTTGGATATCGTCTACATCCATTTCATTAAATTGATTTTCGTTATCCATTTCTTCTGTCCTCCTTTCTGATTGTATTATAAACCAATAAAATAAAAAATTCAATATCAAATCCAATAAATTTGAACTTTGGTGTTGACAATCCAAAATAATTGGATTATTATTAAACCATCAAATATGAAAGGAGAGAAAAAAGATGCCTAGAATTTCATTAGAAGCAGTTCGCGTAAATGCGAAAATGACACAAAAGGAATGGGCTGAAATGCTTGGTGTATCTAATACAACCGTGGTTAATTGGGAAAAGGGCAAAACCGAGCCTAGTTTATCACAGTTAAAAACCATGAGCAAATTATCTGGTATTCCGATGGATTTTATTTTTGTGCCAGATACATCCAATTAAATTGAATTATTGAGAAAGGAAGCGAGTGAGGACATGAAAGAAATTAAATCCGTGAATGATTTGGTTGTTGTTCCGGTTTCCTATTTCAATGGAATGGAAAAGGAATTGCAGAAGATTTTAAACAAAGTGGATATTCATGATATGGATGTCATGGAACAGGTTCTCCATATGCGGAAATGGCTGAAAACCAAAACCGTATATGAAGAAACAAAGAGATTATATCCTAATCTCCGTTTGGAAAATATTCATTTGCTTTTACCACAAGAAGAAGAGAGTTCTTGTGAGTGTACTGATAGAACAGACAGTGAATAGATTCTGCTGTTGTGTCGCATAGCGGATTGCCAAACGTTTCAGGAACATTTAGTTCCCAACAGAAATTATTTATATTTGCGAACGTTATATCATTTTCGGCTAATATCTTTGCCATCTTTTCGCGGTCGCAGGATATTGTAGAAAAATCGCAAATTAAAAAGTATTTCAAATTGTATCACCTCCCTTATTTGATGATAAGGGAATTATACCACAGAAAGGAGAGCTATGAACGAATTACAGATTTTTAATAATGAAGAGTTCGGAGAAGTCCGAATGGCAGAGATTAATGGAAAACCGTATTTTGTAGCAACAGATGTTGCAACCGCACTTGGTTATACGAACCCACGCAAAGCGATTAGTGACCATTGCAAGGGGGTAACAAAACGTGACACCCCTACATCTAGTGGAGTGCAACAGATGTCATACATAAATGAGGGGGATTTATACCGACTCATTATGAAATCAAAATTACCTAGCGCAGAGAAGTTTGAAAAATGGGTAATGGAAGAAGTCCTTCCGTCAATCCGTGAGAATGGCGGTTACATAGCAGGGCAGGAAACCTTATCTGACGAAGAGTTGCTTTCCAAGGCACTTATGGTGGCACAACGAAAGATTGACGAAAAGAACAACATTATTGCCATGCAGGACTCACGAATCCAAGGAATGATACCTAAAGAGATTTTCGCTGATGCGGTATCAGCAAGTCATACATCAATCCTCATTGGAGATTTGGCAAAGCTGATTTGTCAGAATGGTGTGCAAATCGGACAGAAGCGGTTGTTTGAGTGGTTACGAGAGAATAACTTCCTTATTAAAAGCGGTACTTCTAGGAATATGCCAAAACAGAGATATGTCGAACAGGGATTGTTCGAGGTTAAAGAAAGTAACATTCAGAATCCAGACGGTTCAGTAAGAATCACAAAGACAACGAAAGTTACCGGAAAAGGACAGGTTTACTTTGTAAACAAATTTCTGAAAGGAGCATGGGAATGATATACCAGGTTATTAAATATGTCAGCTTTTTAATTGGAATGGTTACTTGTTGCTTCCTTGATTCATCTGATTCGGTTATCAACGCTCCGACAGTCATTGCATTTGTATGCTTTGCAACAACACTGATTGCAGAGATAAAGATAACCATTGACCTGTCAAGAGAGGAAACAAACCGCAGAATACGAGAAAGGAGAAAGCAGATTGAAAAATGCTCATGGTAAGCATGACTATTAGTGGCATCCGTTGTAGCGATTATGAAAGAAAAGCTTTAGTTGCACTGATGCAGGGCAAAGGCAAGAAGAAACAAGACGATAAAGAGGAATTTGAAAAGGTTCTTGACAGAGAAATGGAAAGGAGAAGCAATGGAGAACAAAATAACACTGATCGGTGATGTTGTATCAGCACCAAGGGAAAGCCATAAATCAAGCGGTAAGATTTTTTATAAATTTTTCATCGGAGTCGAAAGAAGAAGCGGTGTTGCAGATATTCTTCCGGTACTGTTTGATGAAAAGGTCAGTGATGCAGGGATTAGCGGAACGGTATGTGTCAGTGGGAAGATAATTACTAGACTCGTGAGAACAGGATCCGGAGAAGCCATTCTTATGTATGTTATGGCGGATACAATCACAAAGCCAGAGGATGATAGTCCTTTGAATGAAGTAAGTCTTGAGGGCATTATCGAGGAAAAGAAGCTTAGAGAAACACCGCTTGGTCGTAAAATCTGTGATGTGAAACTCAAAAACGTAAGAGAAAACGGAAAAGAGGATTTGATCACTTGTATCGCATGGGGAAAGGGTGCAGAGTATACGGACTCACTTGCTTTAGGAGATAGGGTAAGCACATACGGAAGATTACAGAGCCGGAGATATAAGAAAACGTGTAAAGATGGTCGCGTTGTGGAAAAAGTTACATATGAGTTATCAATAAAAGGAATCGTGGGGGTGTAGAATAATGCGAATGATTTTGAAATCGTTACATATGGAGAATTTCAAAGGTATTAAGAGCCTTGATGTGAATTTCTCAAATAAGACAAGTATTAAAGGACAGAATGCAGTAGGAAAGACAACGATCTTTGATGCATTTACATGGTTGCTTTTCAACAAGAACAGTGCAGGCGAGGAAAAATTCAATGTCAGACCATTGGATAAGGATGGACACCGCATTGATAACGTGGAAATCGAGGTTATTGGCGTTATTGAAGTTGATGGCAAAGAAGTGGAACTTTCCAAGGTTCAGAAGCAGAATTGGGTTAAGAAGCGTGGAACCGACACCGTTACTTTGCAAGGCAATGTCAATTCATTTGAGATTGACGGATATCCAAAGAGTGAAGCTGAATTTAAGGCTTATGTTTCCGGTCTGGCGCAGAGCGAGGAAATGTTCAAAATGCTGACCAATCCGCAGTATTTCTCTTCTTTGAAATGGAAAGATCAGCGCGATATTCTGATGAAACTTGTTGCTGAGGTTTCCGATGTGGAACTGGCACAGACCGATGCCAAGTATGCACCGCTGATTGATGAATTGGAGAAAGCGCCATCTACAGATGATATTCGCGCCAAGTTTTCCAAAGCGTTATCCGAATGGAAGAAGAAACAGGCTGAAATCCCGGTGCGCATTGATGAAGCCGAAAAATCCAAGATTGATGTGGATGTGGCAGAGCAGGAGTTGTTAAAGGCTGACCTGGAGCGGAAGATTGAAGCGGTTAACGATCGTATGGAAAATGCCGGAACCGAGATTGGCAGACTCCGTGGAAAAGAAATGCAGTTGCAATTTGATATGTCCGGCATTATGCAGGTCATGAATGACGAACTTTCCGCAAAACGTAGAGGTCTTGACAGTGCCAAGGATGATGCAACACGAGAGTTCAATGACTTACATAATCAGATTCAGTCTGCGGAAAATCAGATCAAGACAAATGAGAAGACAATTTCCGATACAGATGCAGAGCGGAAAAATCTTGGTGTTGAATACAATGCAGAATTTTCCAAGGCATTTGATGAAATGCCATATCTCTTTGATGAATCCAAGTGGGTATTCAACGAAAATAGCACTGTTTGTTCATTATGCGGGCAGCAGTTACCGGCTAATAAGATTGAGCAGTTAAAGGCTGATTTTGAGCAGAAAAAGGCAGATGCCAAGGCACGTGCCACCAAGCAGTTAGAGGATGAACGCAAAGCATTTGATGATGCAAAGGGCGCAAAACTTAAAGGTCTGATTGACAAGGGCAACGCTTGCGAGGCTGATATTGAGCGATTGACAAAGGAAAACGCCAAGTTGCAGGAAGATATTGTGGCACTCAAAGAGCAGGAATCCAAGGCACTTGCAAAGCAGAATGATTATGCAAAGCAGTTATCCGAGATCCCGGCAGAAGCTGATTATTCGCAGAATGAAGAGTATGTGAAGCTGAAAGCGGAACAGGACGAAGTCCTTGCCGATATTGCCAAATTGGAATCCACGGGAGCAGATAAGGTTGTTGATGACTTAAAAGCAGAGAAAAAGGACTTGCAGGAACAACTTGACGAAGTGAACGGAATCATTGCTAAGGCATCTATGAATGTTGAAATTGATGAGAGAATCACACAGCTGCAGACAGAGCAGAAAGAAATCGGGCAGAAAGTTGCCGACCAGGAACAGATGCTTTACCTCTTGGAAGAGTTCATGCGCTTCAAGCTGAATAAGGTTTCTGAATCCATCAATAGCCATTTCAAGACAGTTAATTTCAAACTCTTTGAAATGCAGTTAAATGGCGGCATGAAAGATTGCTGTGAGTGTACCGTGAATGGCGTACCGTATTCGACTTTGAATAGCGGTCACAGAATCATAGCAGGACTGGATATTATCAGTTCCCTTAGCGAGTTATACGGTGTAAGCGTGCCGATTTTCATAGATAACGCCGAATCGCTGAATGAGTTCAATGTGCCGGATATGGACGCACAGTTAATTCTTTTGAGCGTAACAGAGGACAAGCAGTTGAAAGTGGAGGGTGCGTAGAATGTCAAGAATAGGGACAAAAAATAACATCACACAGCCGGATGCGCGGTGCATGTCATGCAAGCGTTGGAAGAACGCAAATAAAGGGTTTTGGGGAGGAGACGGACATTGTTCTCTTCCGTATTGCGAAAAAGATGCGAGGAATAAAGGAAAGAGAGGTTACAGATAAATGGATGATATTGAAAAATTGAAGGCTGAAAACTCGGATTTGCGAACAAAGGTAGATGAACTTATGAGTAATAAATATTGCCTTGAAGAAAAACTTGGAAAAGTCTCAGAAACAAACGAAAGACTTTTGCGTATTCTTGAAAATTTGTCAAATGGATATGTGAAAAAGGAGGGTTAATGATGCATTATATTAAAGCAAAATTTCCAAACAGCACCAGAAGTTATACATACCGCACCGAGGATTCCGTAAAAGCCGGTGACACGGTTGTAAATGCCAATGGTGCAAAGCTGACCGTTACGGATGAAACCGTGGATATGAAGTGGGTGGATACCTACGGTGCTGATAAGGTGGCAGTTGTGAAGAAGTATGAAGAAAGCGAGGAATAGATATGGTTATCAAAACAAAGAGATTTTATGTAAATCTTAAGTCATGCAAGGTTGAACTTAAGAAAGAGGGTGCTGATTACCTTGTGGTAGTTGACGGCAATGTGTACGCAAAGACTCCAAACGAGTTGTATGCGGTGCAGAAATTTAACGAGATTTAAGAAAGCGAGGAATAGAAATGATTAAATCAGATTTAGGAACAATAGAAGTAGACGGAAGAGAGCCGGTTATCATGGCTGAATTTATAACTCTTTTAGTAGCATTAAGGAATGCTCTCGGAGAGGAGAAATACAACCGTGCTTTGCAGAGAGCAAATGATAGTGTGGAGTCCAAGAAAGACACAGAAACATTGAAAAATGAAGAAAAAGAACGCATGGCAGAAGTTATCAAAGCTATTTTAAGCGGAATGGAGGAAAAATAATTATGGCAGAGAACACAGAATTAGTAAAGGCAGAAGAAAAGACAGAGGTTGCAACACACAATAACAAGGTTACCGATTACAGCCTTGGAATTTTCGGAACATCCGACAATTTCATCATGGCTATGCAGATGGCAAAAGCGTTAGCCGAGTCAACAATAGTTCCGCAGACGTATCAGAAAAATCCATCTAACTGTTTGATCGCCATTGAGCAGGCGCAGAGAATGCACATCAGCCCACTTATGGTTATGCAGAACCTTTTTCTGATACAGGGCAAGCCAAGCTGGAGCAGTAAGTTTTTGATCGCGTCTATCAATGCCAGCAACAAATTCGACATGGAGTTGCAGTACGACGAAACCAAGGACAAGAACGGAAAACCTTATTCTTGCACTGCGTGGACTATGAAAAATGGTCGAAGAATTGAGGGCATGGAAGTTAATATGCAGATGGCAGATGATGAAGGTTGGACGAAGAAGAACGGTAGCAAGTGGAAAACAATGCCGCAGTTAATGCTTCGTTACAGAGCGGCATCATTCTTCTCTAGTCTGAATTGCCCTGAACTAACAATGGGACTTTATACCAAGGAAGAAATCGAGGATGGCGATTTCAAGGAATATCCGATGGAAGATTTACAGAAACAGGTCAAGCGTGATATTACGGAGAACGCCAACAGTGAGCCATTTGTTACGGCGGAACCTTGTTCAACCGAAAGTGCAGCAGTCGAGCCAGAGAAAGTAGCCGGAGAAGTTGCTGAGAATGACGAGAATGTACCGGACTTTATGAAAGATTAGGAGGTTTTCTATGAGAGTTATATCGCAGGACGGGACGATTGATATGCCATATGAAATCAGTTCTTTGAGCATGGCATATGAGAATGTTGAACACGCAGCTATCTTTTGCCACAACTCTTCGACAGCAATGGGAACAAAAATGGCTGAATACAGTTCCAAAGAAAAGGCGAAGAAAGCCATGGAAATGCTTAGAGTTGCGTATGCTGGCAAGTTTATCACAAATGCGGATATTCCAGATGATTTCAATGAAACGCTAAAGGCTGCTATGAAAGGCGGCTTTGGAACTGTGGTAGTTAAGGATACTTGCGAACGTGTGGAATTTAACAATCTGAATGGATATTTCCACTTTCCGGCAGAGGAAGAATTGGAGTAGGGTATGGGAAAACATACAATGTCAGACTTATATCAGATGCAGTCACTTCCGCTTTCTGCAAAAATAAGCATGACTGCACGTAGAATAAATGAATGGGTAAACGAATTTGGTGAAGATGGAGTATATCTGTCATTTAGCGGTGGCAAGGATAGCACGGTTTTGGCACACATAATCAGAGAAGTTTGCGGATATAAAAATATTCCTTTTGTGTTTGTAGATGTTCCAACACAATATCCAGAGTTAAAGGAGTTTGCCAAGACTTTTGATAACCTTGTGATTTTGAAGCCAAAGATTTCATTTGCACAGGTTTGCGAAAAGTATGGATTTCCGATGATTAGTAAGGAAGTGTCAAATTGCGTAAGTGGTGCGAGAAAGTATGTTAAATACCTTGACAGTCAAAAATCTAAAAACACAATCTTAACAGACAGACAGACAGACAGACAGACAATTCCGTATGCTTGCTATATGGCAGACCTGTTAGGAATAGACAGGAGAATAAACAAGCAGAACGAACAGTACAAGAGTTTGCAGATGGGTGTTATCCCTAGCGGTTCAGAATATAGGTTACGCAGACTGAATGGAGAACTTACAGATAGTAAAGGCAATTATAGTCAGTTTAATCAAGAAAAATATAAGTTCTTTCTTGATGCACCATTTGAAATAAGTGACTTATGTTGTGACATTATGAAGAAAAAGCCTGCGCACGATTACGAAAAGAAAACAGGCAGAAAGCCGATTATAGCGACTATGGCAAGTGAAAGCGTTATGCGTACACAGAAATGGCTACAGGACGGCTGTAATGCTTTTAATGTAACAAGACCGCATAGCAACCCTATGAGCTTTTGGACGGAACAGGATGTGTTGCTTTACATCAAAGAAAATGCAAGAAGTATGTCGTCTGACGCATATTACAGAAAAGTGATGAGATATGGAAACAAAGTTGTTTACCGCACAACAGGGGCAACAGCACTTTATCCTTTTAAAGAATGTGGAGCGATATGTTCCGTTTATGGTGAAGTAGTCACAGATTATGAAGCTATGGGACAATGCGAAAATCAGATGTCATTTGCGGATTTTGGGATTTTTGACAAAGAAAGACCATTGCTGAAAACAACAGGATGCCAAAGAACAGGTTGTGTACTGTGCGGATTCGGATGTCACTTAGAGAAAGAAAGCAGATTTTTAAGGTTGAAAGAAACACACCCTAAATTCCATAATCTACTTTACATCTTGAAAAACAATGGTGTGACATACGCAGAAGCTATTGATTGGGTAAACGAACACGGAAATATGAATATTAAGTATTAAGGAAAGTGAGGTGGTTTAAATGCTTATGCGTTGTTGCGGTTCATCATCGGCAGGCAACAGTTACGCTTTAATCAGCAACAGTGGCGAGATTCTTGCAATCGAAGCAGGATGCAAATTTCTTGATTTTAAGAAGATGATTGATTGGCGTATTTCTGATGTCGCAGGATGTATCGTCTCACATGAGCATGGTTAGGAGACCATGCACGATACATAAAAGATTTCATGAAATCCGGCATTCCGGTTTATACGGCGTTTGAAACACAGACAGCACTTGAAACCATAACCGGAGAACGTACAATAGCCATTCCACCGCGCAGAACACGGCAAATTGGCAGTTTTACGGTTACTCCCTTTAATGTACCGCATGATACAGAAATCGAGTGTTATGGCTATTTAATCGAGCATGAGGAAATGGGTAAACTGTTATTCTTGACCGACTTGGAATATTGCAAGTATGACTTTTCCGGTATGAAGGTTGAGCATATCATGGTTGAAGCCAATTACAGCATGGACTTGGTAGACAGGAATGAGCCAAATTACGAACACCGTTTGCGAGGTCATATGAGCCTTGATACGGCACTTAAATTTATTCAGACGAACGACAACCCAGCTTTACGAAATGTCGTTTTAATACACTTATCGGACACAAGCGGAAATCCCGCGTTATTCCTACAACAAACGAAAGAAACAATTAAATATGGAGCAAATGTTTATGTTGCAGAAAAAGGGCTAGAGGTTGATATGAACCTTTGTCCGTTTTGAAAGGAGAAAGCATGGAGAAATTCTATATCGTATCCAATGAGCGGTTTTTGAAAGAGATTAGAGATTTCAAAAAGCACTCAGAGGAAAGGCGGAAAGTAATAAATGAGTTCTTTGACAAGAAAGGGATTGCCGGCGAATACTATCAAATTTGCGGTGATGGCGCGATCAATGAACCTTTTAAAGATTTTCAAAAGGGCGAGATTCGATTGTATATCGAGTCTTGCGAGGAAAACAATCAGAAGTTCGGAAGGGAATTATTAAAGCCTACCAAGCTGTTTTGCGATTCGGATGTGATGATGCGGAAGTTTAGAACGAATAGTAAGACGCTAAAAGAGTTCCAGAACTTATGTATAGAGAGAAACATTGTAATCAATAATCATCCGATTAGAGTTGGAGATTATTTCAGAGAATTGCATATGGGCGACTACTCGGTTTCGAGATTCGAATACAACGGGAAAATGTATTTGAGAATGTATACATCAAGATATGATGACATTACACCGGAACAAGAGGGATTCAACGAAATCAAAGGCAGTGAGTATTTTAATTCACTTGAAGAGTTAGAAGAACAAAATTAGGTTGAAACACCTTGGCGAAAGCCTAAAAGAAACTATCTTGTTTGGCGAATAATAGTTATCACAAGCTTATTGTAAGCCATTGATTACTTGGCGGCATATCCCCCTATATGTCGCCTACGGAAGAAAAATTATGAGTGAAATTAGAATTTGTAAATATTGTTCAACAGAGTTTACTCCAATAAGGAGTACGCAAGTTTGCTGTTGCCGAAGATGCACAAGCAGGCTGAATCTCGCAAGGCATCAAGAAGCAAATGGCAAGGAAGTTTTTAAAAAACAGTGCCCTAAGTGCGGGAAAACATTTATGACAGTTGGAAGCAAAAGAAAGTTATGCCCAGATTGCGATGCAGTAAAGCGCAAGGAAAAGAAACTTAGCAATAATAAGAAAATCGACTTAATTAGCAAATTGGCGCGTGAATCCGGCATGAGCTATGGAAAATATGTGGCTATGCAGAGTATGAAGCCATTGGAGAGGAAGTGATTGGATGGGATATAAACACGGATTATCAAATAAATGCGGTAGATTGTACCCTCTGTGGAAAAGTATTAAATATCGTTGCTATTGCAAAACTTCTCGCGACTATAAAAATTACGGCGGAAGAGGGATTGTAATGTGTGATGAATGGAAGAATGATTTTCTAAGTTTCCACGATTGGGCGATCGCAAACGGGTACAAAGAAGAAAAGACGGATAAGGGATTGAACATTTTAACCATTGACAGAATTGATGTTAATGGGAATTACGAGCCTAGCAATTGCAGGTTTGTAACAAATGCAGAACAAGCTAAAAACAAAAGAAATAGCATTCCTATAGATGAAAAATTTTTAAAATGTCCTGTTTGCGGAAAGCAATTTGTGAAAAAGAAGAGAAATGGGCAAAAAACATGCAGCAATCACTGCGGAAGGATTCTTTATTACAGAGAGCATCCAAACACAAAAGACTATATGAAAATATGTCCTATTTGCAATAAATCATTTAACGCCAAAAGAGGCGGTCATTACAATGACGCGGTTTATTGCAGTAAAAAATGTAAAGATTTATCAGGTTCGCCTGTTTGGGAGCATAACGGACAAACCCATAGGGTTGTTGAGTGGGCTGAAATAGTAGGTATAAATGCACATTGCTTATTGCATAGAAAGGATATGGGTTGGACTATCGAAGAGATATTAACAACGCCATTGAGAGGTAGAAGAAAATGCCAAATGTAAATTATAAGCAGCTATATGCAATAAAAAAGAACAACGAGAAACGGATATTGAGCGTTTGTCCGGGAATGAAAAATCAGAGCGGAATTTATTTCTACACAAGGACTGATGAAAACGGTATATCTTACTTTTATATCGGTCAGAGCGTTGACTGCCTAGAGAGAAATATTTCACATTTATCCGGTTTTCAGCACATAGATCTTTCGATTAAAAAAAGAGGATTTTATAGTGAAGAAAATCCGTATGGATGGAAATTGGATTTTATCCATTATCCGAGAGAAAAGCTTGATGAAATGGAACAATATTGGATTTTGGAATATACAAAGAAAGGTTATCAATGCCGTTACAACAAAACGGCTGGCGGTCAAGGCGCAGGAAAAGAAAAGATAAACGAATTTAAACCTGCGAAAGGCTATTATGACGGCATTAAACAAGGCAAAAAGAGTCTTGCCAAGGAATTATCGCATATCGCTGAAAAGCACCTTGAAATCCGTTTGAAGCCGGAGAAACAGGGTAACAAAGTTTCTGAAAAACAGTATGAGAAGTTTATGGATTTGATTTCTGAAAATACATATGAGGAGAGTGATTAAATGGCGGAAGTCAAGTGGATTAAGATCACAACAGATGTCTTTGACGATGAAAAGATTCTGTTGATTGAGAGTATGCCGAGTGCGGATAGCATCATTACGATTTGGTTCAAACTTCTTATTCTTGCCGGAAAACAGAATAACAACGGTGTGTTTATGATGAGCAACAAGTTGCCGTTCACGGATGAAATGCTTGCTACCATTTTCCGCAGAGATTTGAACACGGTAAGGCTTGCTCTTAAGACTTTTGAAGAATTTGGAATGATTGAAGTTGTTGATAACGTGATAACGATTCCGAATTGGAATAAGCACCAAACGCTTGACGCTTATGAGAAGAAAAAGGAACGTGACAGGCTATATCAGCAGAACCGAAGAAAGAAGCAGAAGAACTTAATTGAGCAAAAATCGCCCGATAAATCGTCTGACGTCGCTGTTTCAGATAAAGAAGAAAAAGAAGAAGATAAAGATAAAGAAAATATAAAAGAAAATTCGCTGTCGCCCGATTCCGGAGATTTGTTTGATTTTGACGATGCTTGGAAAAAGACTTTTAGTATATACCCCAAGAAAACAGCGTATAGTACCTCTAAAACAGCTTGGATGGATAAAGTGCTAGAAGTTATCGAAGAGAACCAACCGGACATTGCACGGCTGTTATACAAAGCCACAGAGGCATATTTGAGTGACTATCAAGAAAAGAACCCGGACGATACGGATTTTCGGTACATTCCAAAATATGTTGATTGGCTGAAAAATGATTGCGACTATTGGTTGCAGATTGCAGAGAAACGAGGTGATTGCAATTGACAGAAGCAGAATTTGGAGTGATCGGGTGTGTATTGATTGACAATGATGTGCTAAATAGCATCTGGCGAACACTGAAACCGGAAATGTTTAGTTCGGATTTTGCACAGGACACATACAAGGAAATGCTTGCCATGTATGACCGGAATGAAAGTATTGATCCAATGTCTTTATCAATGGCACTTGAGAACTACAAATACACCCAGGAACAGATTAGCGAATTGATGAAATCCTGTATTACCGGAACAATCACTTCAACTATGGTTAAAAGCTATGCCGATGCGGTTGCGAAAGAATACAAAGTAAGAACGGTTCGTGACATGTATCAGAAATCCAGCTTAAAGCCATGTGACATTGATGATACAATCAGCGATCTTCTTACAAAACTTGAACATTTGCAAGAGGGAAAAGAAGTAAAGCTAAAGCCAATTAAGGAGATTGTTGGTGAGAATAAGGACAAGTATTTCAACGAAAGTGTTGGAGAGGGCGGTATAAGAATCGGGTTATCACAACTTGATGATGCACTCGGAGATCTTGAACACGGTGACGTAACAGTAATTGCCGCAAGACCAGCAGTTGGAAAATCAGCACTCACAACACAGATTATCGGAAATATGGCAAAAAGGGGACTTAAAGTCGCATATTTCAACTTGGAAATGAGCGATAAACAAGTGTATGAACGATTTATTTCAAGACTTGCGGAAATCGGCTTAACGAGAATCAGAAGAGCAAAAGCGTTTCTTGGCGATGAACAGGAAAAATTTAACCAAGCAAATGAGGAAATGAGCGATTATCAATTATTGATTGCATCCGGGACCGTATCTCCAAGAGAGATAAAGTCAGAATGCAGACACCAAAACTTTGATGTTATCGTTGTTGACTATCTGCAATTGCTTATGCCGGATAACAGATATTCCGGAAGAAACGAAGAAGTAGCATCAATTTCAAGGGGTTTGAAATCTGTTGCAAGAGACTTAAATACGCATGTAATAGCACTTTCGCAGATAACAAGGGCTTCCGAAAGCAGAGACACAAAAGAACCTACCATGGCAGAATTGAGGGAATCCGGAGCAATCGAACAGGATGCGTCAAACATAATTATGCTGTGGAATCTGTCAGACAATGACAAGGGAGCCAAGGGTGTAAAAATCGAAAAGAACAGACAGGGAATGACAATGCGTGAAGCAATGGAGTTTGACGGAGATCACATGAAGTTTGTTGAAATCGAAAAACCATTCAATGATGTTGTTGCGGAGATAAAAAAGAAAGAACGCGGGGACGGATTCAAGCCATACAATGGCGATTGTCCGTTTTAGAGGTAGTGGTTATGGCAAGTGCAAAGATTGAAAAGGGTTCGGAAGAATGGATGTTTTTCATGGATTTTTGGAAATTTCACCAAGACTACTACAAGGCGGATAATTGCGATGATTGGTACGTTGAAATGATGAATGCAGGAGAAAAACTCGTTGAAAAGTATTCTAAGACGGAATTTTCAGATTTTGCAAGAGGTTTGGTATTTGAACATTTTGCAGAAGTGGAGAGAAAGGCGAGAAATGAAGTATAGAACTAATTCAGAGAAAACGGCTAAAAGAAACAGAATAAGAAGGTCCGAAGAGATTAGAAGTTATTATGATTCAAAGCCGGAGAAACGCGATCCGAAAGCATATGAACGTTTTAAAGCCGAATCTACAAATTACGGTAGCGGAAAGTTATGCGAATACGGAGATAAGACAAAGGTGTGTGATCCGAGTTGCAGATTCTGGAATACCTGCATCAAGGGCAAACATATGTAATAGATACTGGAAAAATTAATGAATAGGAGAATATATAAATGAACGAAGAATTTTTATTAATCGTAGAAAGCTTAGAAAAATATAAGGATCTATTAGAAAGTAAAAATGATGAAATTTGTGATGGAATGACTGAAGGCGAAAAGAGAGCATATCAGTTAGGAATTACAAATATGTATGAAATGTTGAAGCAAATTATTGAACATGATCGCAACGAAGGTAATTATAACGTATTTGTTCCTGAGATTAAGGAAGAAGAATCTGGCGAATATGATTTAGTAGATTTTGTTAAATGGGATTCTAAGAACAGAGAATAAATAAGTATGAAATATTCCGAAAGAGTAATCGATCAGATAGTTACTATATGTTAATAGCATATCGGATAGAAGGGAGTACGAAAAATGAGCAACGCACTTAGAAAAAAGAAAAAGCCGACATTCTTTACTAAGAAAGACACAATGATAATCGGTCGGAATGACTTTGAATCAAGAAATACAGAACGTGTCGTAATCAAGTCGTATAAAGATTATCAGGCTATTGGTTACATAATTCTGCATGACAAGTTTGGGTTCGGTCAAAAACGCATGGCAAGGCTTGAACGTACAGTAAATGCATATTCCGAAGCTGCGGCAGAGGATAAAAACATGAACGGAGTAGCATTGGCGTATGTTCTGAAAGAAAAATATGAAGTGAATGTTAAAGAAATTGTAAATAGCGTACCGCAAAGCCAATTAATGAAGTTGTATGCATGGAAAGGGCATTGCATCGAACGTGAAGCATACAGGCTTTCCAGCGCATCGATGTTTAACTATATGTCATTGACCATGACTGCATTAAAGACGGTGTTTAAATTTACGAGGAAACAGTTGGCGCAGTTTTCAGAGAAGTTTATTGATTATATTGACACGTTAGCTAATTACAAGCAGTTTCAGTTGACGGTTCCGATGATTGCTGAAACGTTAGCGGATGAGATTAAGTTTGTATGTGATTTGGAGGTTTAATATGACGAATAAAGAAAAATACGGAAATGAGATTATAGAACTTGCGGTAAACAATTTGTCGCTTGGATTAATGGGCGGAAATCCAACGCTTTGCACGAAGATTAGATGTGAAGATTGCGATTTTAACGAAGAATCCACAGGCGAATGCAAAGGAGGCGCATACGGATTTCGCGAATGGCTTAATTCAGAGTATGTTGAGCCATCTGTTGATTGGAGTAAGGTAGCAGTCGATACGCCGATTTTGGTAAGAGATAGCGAAGAAAGTGCGTGGGAAAAAAGATATTTTGCAAAATACGAGGATGAAACGGTGTACGCATGGGAACTCGGAAGAACATCTTGGAGTACGTTCAGAAGTGATGGTATAAACGCTTGGAAAATGGCAAAGCTGGCAGAAAGTGAGGAGAAAAAACGATTGAGTGTATGAGAAATGCGGTGAAGAAGCCACAGGAAGAGCCTATGGGAATGACAGATGAAGCTAAAGAAGAAATACAAATAGTATTGTCATTGCTGAAATCTACACTTATGAAAAATCATGTCAGCATGGCAACGGACTCGAAAGGCAACATTTATTTTATCGATACCGATGCTTATGTTTTACAGAATAAGAAAAGCGGATTCAGTGTTAATATAAATGATTTGGTCAAATAGAAGGTGAGGTAGAACATGACATTAGATGAACAGATTTCCTTTTGCGAGGAAAAGTCCAAAAACATCAAACTTAAAACGGAGCCGCAGACGTTTGTAGATATTAAGAACAGCCTTGAAAAACTGAAAAGTCCTTGGATTCCGGTAAGTGAAAGATTGCCGGAAGATGGTGATGTAAGATTTTATATGTGCATCGTGGAGAACCACGAAGAAGACCTTCCTATGTTTTGCCAGTACGATGAAGGCTGTGGATTTGGTTTTTGGAGAGACTACTACGATGGAGACACCTTAGGATTTATCGATTCTGAATTTCAGACGAATGAAGAATTGGGATATGAAAAGGTAGTCGCATGGATGCCATTACCGGAGCCATATAAAGAAAGTGAGGAATAGGCATGGAGAGATTAACAGAACGGACAGCGGATGGAATCTTAGTAAAAGAGAATTACGAGAAAGAATCCTTAAAAACCTTGTATTCGTGCTATGGCGAAAAGCCTAATTCATATTATTCCAACTGTGAAGAAGGTTATTGTGCAATGGAGAAGTTAGCGGATTACGAGGACTTAGATGAACAGGGCAGACTTATCAAGTTGCCTTGCAAGGTGGGAGATAAAATTTTCCTTGATTTTGCAGGATTTGGAAAAGATGTAGACAAGTTTACAGTTAAGGACTTCCATTTGGATTGTTTTAAAAATGGAGAAACTATACTGTTTTGCGATTATGAATCAAATGACAGGACTTTATCTGGTCAAATTGATGTAACGGAATTTGGTAAAACAGTATTTCCCACAGAATCCGAAGCCGAAGCAAAACTGAAAGAATTGAGAGGTGGAGAAGATGAAAGTAGTAACAGTTAGTGATTTGATAAAAATTCTTGATACAAAAGAAAATAGATATGGTGCTACAGGAAAACCGAGAATATTGAATTTATCTTTAAATGGCAATTTTGCTGGCGATATTGAATCTGTAAAGTTAGATGGTTATGGAGATGGACTTATTACGGACGTGACGATGGAGATTACTACATCTAAATCCACAACAACCAATGCCGACAGGATAAGGAATATGTCGGATGAAGAATTAGCTGATACATTATTTAATAGTTGCCTTGAAGTTATGCATATAGATGAGTGCCCTTATGTAGATAATGTAGGGATGTGCAAGAAGTGTATACTTGAATGGCTTCAATCAGAAGCGGAATAGGAGAGACTATGGTTGAAAAGCCATTATACAAAAGCGTACCAACAATGAGAAATTATGAAGATCATATCAGCGAATGCGATTACACAAAAGGTTGGAATGACGCTATGGATTTTATTTTCCCAGAAGCAAAAAGAAGCGTGAAAAGGAAAGAATAAAGAAAAATATGTCCATAATCAAATAAATATTGAAAGGAGAGAATATGGAAGATAGATATTTATTCAAAGCCAAAAGGCTTGATAATGGAGAATGGGTGCAAGGTAATCTTATTCAAAGCTGTGATGCAACAGATGGATGGGAATCAATTATAATTCCTGTCAAGAATAGTAATATGTTTACAAAACATATTGGACATTGTTACGGAAACCTTGGATTTGAAAATTGGTACAGAGTTAACCCATCTACAATCTGCCAATGCACAGGATTGAAAGACAAGAACGGCAAACTGATCTGGGAGAATGATGTTGTAAAAGATCTCTTTAGTGACACATACGCACCAATTAGATATGGCAGTTATCAAAACTGTTTTGATAGCACAAAGGCAGAGCATATCGGATTTTATGTAGATTGGTCGGGGAAGTACACTAAAAATTACAGAAAAGATTTGGGTTATTTTATTCATATGGTTGATGCAGAGGCTATCGGCAACATATTTGACAATCCGGAGTTGTTAGAAAGTGAGGAATAATTGTGATTATGTTGGAATAGAACGTCTTGTTTGCATAATAGAACGATTAGAGAAAGGAAAATAAAAAATGTTGCCAGGAAAGACTTTTATAACAACAGATGCCAGTTTAAACAGAATTAAGCAAATTGAATATAACAAGGCAATTGATGATTTTGCAGAATCGGTCAAAAATTTAATCGTAGATTTGTCTGTAATCAGGTTTAAAGACATTGATGAGATAGCAGAGCAGTTAAAGGTAGGTGACGAAGAATGATGTTTCAATCGTACATAAATTTTATTCTGCTAATACTTATAGCAATCAGGTTAGATATTCTAACAGAATTTGGAGTTAATCTTTTTTGCATTCTGTCAGTTGTAGGGATGATTGGACATGAGATTTTTGATTATTTGAAAAGAGGAGATAAAAAACGATGAAGCTGATTGGTGCAGACGCACTAAAAGAATATTGCATGAATGCGAGTAAATCTGATGATGATTTTAGGAGAGTGAGTTTGGCAACATTGGAAAGCGTGATAGATGCACAGCCGACCGCCTACGATGTGGACAAGGTTGTGGGGCAGTTGGAGGACTATGGAAATGAAGAGATGTGCTACTATAAAAACACTCCATATGAAAAATGCATAGAAGAGTGCATAAACAAAGCAATTGAGATTGTGAAAGGCGGTGGAGCAGATGGCAATTAAACCAATACTATTTAACACAGAAATGGTTCGGGCAATTCTGGACGGACGAAAGACTTGCACCAGACGTGTGATAAAGCCACAACCACAATCAGGGCTATGTTATACATATGCAGGTAGCCACAAGGATTGTATAGGAAAATGGACATATCCAAACAGGGGAGCACACAAACTTTGGGGCGAAGAATATAAGCTTCCGGAAAATATAAAGGATGAGGAATTAAGCAAACGATGGAATCCGCCATATCACACGGACGATATACTGTACGTGAGAGAAACATGGAGCGAAGGATATGAAGATGGAACATATATTTACAGGGCTGATGATAAGCTGGCAGACTTGCCTACATTTAAGGAATCATCAAAACTGATATACCGTCCGTCCATTCATATGCCGAAAGGAGCGGCACGTATCTGGCTCCGGGTTACGGATGTGAGGGTGGAGCGGTTGCAGGATATTGACGGAAAAGGGTGTGTGAAAGAAGGAATTGAAGAAGAACATTTAAAATACGTCGGAGACGAGTTCGTAAAAGGTATGTTTCATGACCTTTGGGATTCAACCATCAAGAAATCTGATCTTGATCGTTACAGTTGGGATGCAAACCCGTGGGTATGGGTGATCGAATTTGAGCGGTGTGAAAAACCGAAAGGAGTGTGAGGTATGAGCAAGAGCAGGGGTAAATTAGCAAAGCCTACTGATTATAAGGATTATATCGGAAATGATAGTAAGGCACCGAATAAAGATTATTTTGGGGAATTATTCAGAGTATCAAAAAACCAAATTATATGGGGTGCAAATCATTTTATAAGCAAAATTCCATACGATAGCAGTTGTTGGATTGTTTGGGATAAAGTAAATGGAAACACAGATTTTGCAGATTGTGAACTTGCGTGGACTTCGTTTGATACTGCAGTAAGAAAAATATCATTTATGTGGAATGGAATGTTGCAGGGAAAGAGTATTTCAGAAGGTCATTTAATGCAAGGCGACAAAAGTAAAAACGAGAAAAGAATACACCCAAATCAAAAGCCAGTTGCATTGTACGAATGGATTTTAAGCAGATACGCAAAAGACGGAGATATTATTCTTGATACTCATGTAGGTAGCGCAAGTAGTTTAATAGCTTGCTATAACACAAATCATAAATTCGTTGGATTTGAGCTTGACGAATACTATTACAAAGTATCAAAGCAGAGGTTAGATACCGAAATGGCACAAATGAGATTAAGTGATTATATTTAACAGGAGAAATGGCTTATGAAATTTACAAAATTCATTAAGCCAGAACTTGAACAAATCAAAGAAAATGCCAATTTCACGGAAGAAGAGGAGAGGATTTTCTCTCTTCTCTGCCGTGGTTTTTCACAAAAGCAAATATCCACAAAAGAAAATCTATCACTAAGAACGATAGAGTACAGAGTGAGAGATATAAAAGATAAAATAGAAAGAACGGGGGTATTTGATTGGATGAAAAAGAACTGTTGAAATATGCCGTTGATAGTGGTATTCTCGACATAGCACTTGTGCAGAAACAAGTCACTATGCAAAAGAGAGAAAAATTACTCAACAAAAACCCTTATAAAATCTATCAAGGAAAGGATGAGAACTGGTACTCATATCTGCCGGATGAAGTAAAAGGCAGACGTAAAATCAAGGCAAAGCGCAGAGAAGCGGTCGAGCAGAAAATCATTGATTATTGGAAAGAGAGAGAGGATGACCCTACAGTAGCGGAAATATTCAATCGTTGGATTTCGCAAAAGATGGAACTTGAAGAAATCAGCAGGGCAACCTATGACAGATACTTAATGGACTTTCAGAGATACTTTGACGGTATCAAAGATAAGAGAATCAAAAGAATAGACGAATGCGACCTTGAAACGTTCATACGAAACAGCATCCATGATTTCAACATGACTTCCAAGGCATTCTCAAATTTCCGAACACTAATCTATGGAATCTTTAAGTATGCCAAGCGGAATAAGTATGTTAAGTTTTCTATTACATACACTCTGAAAGACATGGATATATCGCCAAAAGCGTTTAAGCACGTAGTTCGTCAGGCAAAAGACCAAGTATATATGCCAGATGAAAAGGAACGCATGGAGATGTACTTAAGAAATCACTTGGATATTGTAAACCTTGGATTGCTATTCATGTTTAAGACAGGAGTACGTGTCGGAGAATTGTCGGTATTAAAGCGGAAAGATGTTGAAAACTACACGGTTGCAATCAATTCTACAGAGACACGCTATCGCGATGATGATGGTTTTCACTATGAGGTCAAAGATTTTCCGAAATCAGAAGCCGGATTGCGATTTGCCATATTGCCGGATAAGTACAAATGGATTCTTGATGAAGTACGAAAGAGAAATCCCTTCGGGGAATATCTGTTTGAGAGAGACGGAGAACGTTTGAAATCCTACAACTTTCGTGAACGTTTGCGGTATATATGCGAACACGAACTGCGAATGAAAGTGAAATCTCCGCACAAAATCCGAAAGACATACGGCAGCATTCTTCTTGACGGAAAAGTGAAAGAGTCCACAATCCTTGATACTATGGGGCATACAGAAATTAGTTGCACAAAAGATCATTATTATTTTGACCGCACAGGAATTGAGGAAAAGAGACAGGAACTTGACTTAATCGAAGCATTATGAGTCCCTAGTACTCAAAAGTACTCAAAGAAAAATTGAAAGAATGGCTATTTTAAGCCATTTCAAGGTAATTACTTTAGGGTTCGATTCCCGTACGGACTGTTTTAAAAGTCGCGTAAACACTGTGTTTGCGGCGTCTTAAAAACTTTGGTACTCAAAATGGTACTCAAAAACTGAACACAAAAGAAAGGAGTCTGCGCAAGTGCTTTAGATTCTTTTCTGAAAATGGTAGGCTTGGAACGCTGTGGGCGTTCTTTTTTTATGCGGTTTTTCTGCTTATTTTTTGCGGAAGAACCGTATTTTTTTATGCAAAAATATAAGCATAGGAGGGATGCGGAATGTTATTTACGGATGAAATTCTTGAAAAAATCTTAACAAGAGAAGATGTGTCAAAGGTTCCGCTTGTGTATCAGTCAGCAATGATTCACGCAATCAAGGAAGTATTGGAGGAAGAGAATGTATCAGATGCAAAATCAGAATATGGCATTTAACCCAAACCCAAGCTATGCCGCATATCAGTATAACCCAATGCAGAGGTTTCAACAGCCAGAGCCACAGATTCCGCAGATGCAACCGCAGTTTCTTGGAATCCAAGGAAAAGTGGTGCAGTCGGAGTCGGCAATCATGGCGAATGATGTGCCTATGGATGGAAGCGTTGCGTTTTTCCCGATGCAGGACATGAGCGCAATCGTAGCAAAACAATGGGATGCCAATGGAACAATCAGAAAGACCGTTTACAAGCCTTTCAACGAGCAGATGGCAGATTCTTCGAGTGATGATAAAAGAATCGAAATAGGGCTATCTGATGATGCGACAAAGGCTATTACTGACAAATTAGATTGTTTGTTTGGAAAGATGGAAGAGTTGGAAGATAAGTTATCTTCGCAAACGCAAAGAAAATCTTCACGAACACAAAAGGAGAGTGAGTCTTAATGAATCCTATGCAGATGTTACAGGGAATGAAAAACCCACAGCAGTTTTTACAACAAATGATGGGGAATAACAGCGTAATGAGCAACCCTATGGCTCGCAATGCTATGCAGATGGCGCAGAAGGGAGATTCCAAGGGCATCGAACAGATGGCTAGGAATTTGTGCAAAGAAAAGGGAATTGACGCAGATAAGGCTTTTGAGTCGTTTAAAAGCCAATTAGGAATGTGATACTAATTCTTGCAAGATTATGTATATAAAAAATGAATTATGGAGGTAAATTCTATGTTTAACACAGGTAATTGTGCATCCGTTCCGCTTGTCGCGAACATTGACGGAAACGGAAATAACAACGGATGGGGCGCAGAAGGCTCATGGTTATGGTTCATTATCGTTATCTTCGCTATCTTCGGATGGGGTGGATTCGGTAACGGATTCGGAGGAAACGGAATGAATGGTGGTGTCGGAAGCGAAATCCAGCGCGGATTTGATAATCAGGCGGTTGTGTCAAAACTTGACGGCATTACAAACGGACTTTGTGACGGATTCTATGCAGTGCAAACCGGCATGAACGGCATCAACACAAACATTTTGCAGACCGGATTCGGCATTCAGCAGGCTATCAACGCTGATACAGTCGCTAATATGCAGAATACAAACGCATTACAGTCACAGCTTGCTAACTGCTGCTGCGAAACAAGAGAAGCTATCCAAGGTGTAAACTACAACATGGCAACTAACACTTGCGCTTTGCAGAACACCATGAACAGCAACACGAGAGACATTATCGACAGTCAGAATGCAGGAACACGCGCTATTCTTGATTATCTCTGCAATGAGAAAATTTCTAGCTTACAGGCAGAAAATAACGACCTTCGCAGAGCAGCTTCACAGGATCGTCAGAGTGCATTACTTACAACTCAGATGGCGGCTCAGACACAGCAGATTATCAATGCGGTAAATCCGTCTGCTATCCCGGCATATGTTGTGCCTAATCCTAATGCTTATGCATATGGATGCGGATGTAACACAGGATGTGGCTGCTAAAACTAAATAATTGAGTATCTTAATTGAGTTTAACTCGATCATGTCTGCTATGCAGTATTACTTTTGAATCAAAGGGCAGACTGTAATGTTTGCCCTTATTTTTATGGAAGAGAGGTAAAAATAATGGAAGTAACAGGAATTGCATTACAAACTGTTGCCGCTGGAGAAGATGTGGCATTCACAGAAACAGCAGTGAACGGAACAAAATGTATCGTACACAGACAGGGAAGTGGAATTATCAAGCTAAGAGGTATCACAAATCAGTGCAAGGCTAGATTCCTTGTGTCGTATTCCGGCAACATTCAGATCCCGACAGGCGGAACAGTTGGAGAGATTTCACTTGCAATCGCGGTTGATGGAGAGCCTTTGCAGTCAACAAAGATGATCGTAACGCCAGCCGCAGTTGAGAATTTCTTTAATGTATCAGCACAGGCATATGTTGATGTACCTTGTGGCTGTTGCAGTACAGTAGCGGTGCAGAATACGTCTACGCAGGCTATTGAGGTTCAGAACAGTAATTTGATTGCAGTAAGGGAGGCTTGATATTATGCATAAGTTTGCGAAACAGATTATGGATTGCGTGAAAGCCCACGTTGACGGAATCGGAATTGAGAATTTTGAGGGTCAAAACCTTGATGATCTTAAGGATTGGACAGAGATTGCAAAGAACATCGTATGCTTTGACAAGGACTATAACATTGTTGAAGCTATGAAGAAGTCCGAAGACAATGAAGATATTATGCGTATGCTTGAACAGTACGAGGATTATCCGGACAGAAGATTTTACGACCATTACCGCTATGCAAATGGCAGATTCGCACCGAAAGGGCGTGGAACACGCAGAGGATATGTAGAACCGCCGTATTATCATCAGATGCCTGAAGATTACCACGAATGGGAAAATATGCCGGAATACGACCGAATGAGAGACCTTGACAGAATGAGTATGGGAAAGATGTATTATTCAGAGCCTATGAGCGGAAATAATGGCATGAGTACCGGTACTCACGATGCAAGAGAGGGCAGAGCCGGTATGAGCCGGAGAAGCTATATCGAAACAAAAGAACTGCACCACGGAGATTCCGCGGCTGACAAGGACGCAAAGATGAAAGAACTTGAAAAGTACATGAAATCTCTTTCAGAAGATGTGACCGAACTGTTTTCCGGTATGTCCCCAGAAGAGAAACAGTTGACCAAGACAAAGTTGACTACGCTTGTCACGAAAATGTAATAGAGAGGGCATTTTGCCCTCTTTGTTTGCGAGGTGGTAAATTGTTCACGATAAACAATGAAATGTGGAATTTGGTCAAAGTATCGCGTTACAGCGATATGCTACAGAGAAGTGATGGAAGCAGAACGGTAGGCATGACCGATAGAGACACGAAAACGATATATCTTGCGGATGATCTACGCGGAAAATTCCTTGACCGCGTACTATGCCACGAATTATGTCATGCGTTTTGTCTTTCGTATAATGTATACATGGATATTGATACAGAGGAAATTGTAGCAGACTTCTTGGCTACATACGGAAGAGAAGTATTTGAAATAGCAGACAGACTATTGATTGAACTTATGGAGGTTGCATAATGGATAAAATTTCAGAACTCTTACAGTACGTGCACCGGACGAATCCGGAAATGACTAGGGAAAGGCTGATAGAAGAGTTGAGCAAAAGTGAATATGCGGCGCGGTCTTTGATTTTTACGAAAGAAAATTTTTCCCGCGCGCCAAAAAATATTTCGTAATTTTTTTGTACCCCCCTGGGGTAGCGTTTTAGGTTCGAAATTCCATTTTCACGGATTCTCAAAAACGCGTAACAAACGTGCAATTATCTCAAGATGTGTAGCTTTAATAGATTGATGCGGCGCGCCAGGGTTTGAGGGGTGGCGCACCGCTAAGCATAAATCGTGTACGGGCTATTGTAGGAATGCCTATACATTTAGATGCTATCATAGCAGGCGCGACAAGTCAATAGCTTTCTTTGTAACCGTCGTCGCTGTAACTGCAGTAAGTCTGCGTTGTACGCTCTGGTTCTTCCGTGATCGCGTTGTAGGTTGTCTGTGTGATCTGCAGCCAATCGCCGCCACGCTGTACGGTTATTTTTAATTCTGGCGATTCTAGCCACTCTACACCCTCAAATTTTGAATAGCTGCAAAGTTTGCCGGATGCCACCGGATAGCCAAGGGCAGACACACGGCGCATAATTTCGCGTTTGCCGATATACTCATATTTTGCCATGTTCGCCACCTCCAGACGTTCCGCGCTCACTCATGCATATATTTATACACCCGTCGCGCGTTAGCTGGTTAACGATCAGCCACGCTTGCAAATCTCCATGCGCCACACGGCGCACAGTTTGCCCGTTAAGGCTTGCTTTAATATCATAGGTCATACGCTTATGCCTCCTTATATTGTGTTTATTTGCCAATGTGCGTGTGGGTGTCAGCACCCACAGAAGCCACGCCGTCGGAATCAAACCGGCTCACAACGCCACCAGGCACGCGGAAAGGGGCGGAAGAGTACCGCCCTAAGTGCTTTATTTTGCTTTTTTAACCGATATAATACAATCATCGGTTTTATCCTTTGGCGTGCCGTTGCCACTGATCTTAACAATTACTTTCTGCCCGTCTTTAAAATGCAAGTCCGTGTCCGTGTCGGACATTTCCCAGATGTTCCCATCTGCGGTATAAATGTCAAATCCTTTCCCGGTGAGCTTTTCGCCGTCCTCGTATGCGTAGGTATAACTAAAATTCCGTACGGTTCCGCGTACTTTGTAGGCGCGCGCCGTCTTTGCAATTGCTGTAGCTGGTGCAAGGTTTACAAGTGCAGTTGTTGCCAATACAATGGCTAAAATTTTCTTTTTCATTGTTCAATTCCTCCATATTCTAAATTTTTCCGGTTATCCGGGTAAAAGCAAGCCGGGGAATCGAACCCCGGTAAACGCCGACGCTTGCTTATGCGTTTACTTCCGCTCTTAAAATCTCGATAGCTTCGTCTGTTGTGTGTTCTCTGTACCACTTCCAAGGCTTGCTATACGCCTTCGCCAGCGCGAAATCTTCTTGAGTTTCTAAAAAATAATCCCTAACTTTCAAAAATGCTTTCTCAGCTTCTTCTAATTTATTCATACGATCAACCATCCTTTCGTTTTGCGCCCTGTCTCATCGGTGCAGGTGGGGCAGTTCCTACAGACCGCCGGGTGGCGGTTTCGACTATTCGCAAATTCTGCGGAAAATTTCAATTGTAAGTTCTGCAGCAGCTCTTTTTCTGTCTGCTGTATAGCCTTTGCGCTTACTTTTTAATGCTTTTTCTTCTTGCTTAAGGTTTCCAACTCCCCATGATGCCGCTTTATCAAGTTTTTTCCATTCGTCCGGTGTAACTTTTACGGCTTTAAGTGTTGCCGTGTTGATCTCGTAATTGTCTTTGTCTTCCGGGTGTAAATCTTCGCAAACCGGAATATATTCATGCGTTCCCATGTTTTCGCCGATATTCCAGACAAAAAAGCGAACAGGGATTTTCTCAACGATTTCAAAAATATCAGTTTTTTCACAAAGTGTAGAATTGCTATAAATTTTGTTGTTTTCAAATTTTAACGTTTTCATATTTTCCCTTTCTGGTCTGCCATCATCAGAGCCGGGAGACCATCCCGCGGCTGACGCTCCAGATCGGAGCGTTTCGGCTAAAATTTACAAGGCTTTTCATAATTGCGACTGTTTCGCCTGTGCTTTTAAGAGTTCCCCAGCCGTTGCTCTGGTCGTTGACTTTCTGCCATTCTGCCGTTGTTGTAGCCATATACAAGGCTTTGCATTTCCTCGGCTGTCTTTATGTTGTTTGGTAAATCATATACGCATTTTGTTCCATCTGTTAAAGTTCCTATAATCATGTTGTAACCTCGCTTTCGTGTTTCATTTGATATACTAATAATACACGATAATAGATTATAATACAATTGACACAATACACGAAAATAGACGACGCAAAACAGCAGTTTATTGTGCAATATGATACATGAAAATAGACGTTGACATGGTGTGAAAAATCTATTATCATATATAAAAAGGAAAGAGGTGTGGCGCATGGCGAATTATGGTACAAACGGATATATTGACTTTTCCAAGCTGTGGAATATCTTAGATAAGAAAGAATATAATAAACAGTGGCTAAAGAATAACGGAATCCATTCTAATACTGTAGCGAAGCTGACCAAAAACGAAAATGTAACTTGTGAAGTTATATGTAATTTATGCAAACTGTTAAATTGCCAGCCGGGCGATATTATGGAATATAAAAATAATTAAAATACATGAAAATAGACTATTGACATATACACGATAATAGACTATAATACAACCATGGCAAAGAAATAGAGCAAAGGCGAAAGCCAAGAAAGGGGAACGGCATATGAAGATCAAAGGAATCGGAACAATCAGCAAAGAAAAAGCTATGGAGATCTTGACCCGAGAAGGACGCGAGGCTGTAAAATCCGGAGAGATCACAGCAGAAGAACTTGGCGAGATGTACAAGCTGGAGATGGTAAAGAAAGCGTCCAAGATCGGTCGCAACAGCGATACATTCCGGGAGTCTTACAAGTGGATTCCGGAAGAACTAAAAGAAGAGTTGATACCAGAACAGCTTGGGAAACTCGTAGATAGCTTTTATGAGTGCTACGGAGCAGGGAAGAATGCATAAACAAAGCACATAGGAGGAAATAAACATGAAAAGAAATGATTTCAAAAAGATTATAAAAATTAGAAGCCAGTGGCAATTTACAGGCGATAATTATAAGTTGCCAAGCGGTGAGCCGATTTCCGTATATGTCAGAAAATTGGTTGAATCGCAGATGAATGTCGATAGCTTGGCAATATTGAAAAATGGGGATTTGTCTTTTGCGACCGGAGGAAAGTGGAACGACACAACAAAAGAGTTTGAAGGTTATGTGCTGATGCCTGCATTTCAGGAAAATGAGACTTGCGAGTTTGACGAAATGGAAAAACGCATTGACGCATTGGTTTACGAGCTGGTCCAGAAACAATAAGAAAGAGAGGAAAACATTATGACAGCAAATGAGGTATTAAACAATTTAAAGGCAATGATCGGAAAAGAAATAGATTTTGACGATGTTGTATGTGCGTTTGAAGATTTCGAGGAAGGTGGAGAAACAAACGTATATGTGGGAGAGAGCAACAATAACGGATATGATTATATAGCATACATTGACGCTCCGGAATCCACACAGTTTTTAATTAAAGTGAACCAGGAGAACGTCATCGAAGATGTGTGGATGTAATGGATGAATATATTCGTTTTAATGGAAGCCGTGTAAAAAATATACAAGGACAGCATTTCGGGCATTTGATCCCACAGAAAATAGTGGGGATAAAAAACAGATATGCAGTTTGGGAATGCCTATGTGATCTATGTGGTGGCACAAGAGAAGTGTCTGCAAAGCGTTTAAACTCCTGTAGCAACACGACGATGTGCGAAAAATGCACTAAGCAAAAGAGGAAAGAACAACTAAGTAAAAGCCGCGGCGAAAATACAATTGCTTCCCAGGATCTTACTGAGAAGCAATTTGGATTTTGGAAAGTTTTAAAAAAGGGCGAACGTATAAATAATATCCAAATGTGGGAATGCAAATGTAAGTGCGGTACCGTAAAACAGGTTTCTGTTTACAACTTAATAAGCGGAAGGAGCACAAATTGCGGATGCATTGCATCTTATAACTTAATTGGGAAGCGCAGTGGTATGCTAAAAGTGATCGGAATCTCAAAGGAGGGGGGATTGCACTGTATCTGCCAATGCGATTGCGGGAATGTAATTAAATGCACGGCGTCAGAATTTTGGTGGAAACGATCTTGCGGTTGCGCCGGAGAAATAGAAAAGGAAAAGCATACTAAAGTATCCATTGCTTTATATGGGAAAAAAATCAGAACAGATAATACATCTGGTGTTATTGGCGTCCGTAGAGCCAACGGAAAATGGGGAGCGGCAATTACATTCCAAAAAAAGGTGTATTGGTTGGGCACGTTTGACAGCGTTAAAGACGCAGCAAATGCGAGAAAAGAAGCAGAAAACCATTTATACGGTGACTTTTTAGAATGGTACGCGGAAACGTTTCCGAACGCAAAGAAAAATATTAAAGACAGAGAAAAAGCGAGTGGGAAAGATTAAGCATCTTTCCCACTCGCTTTCATTATTCGAAATGCTATTGTTTCAATCCGTGGCCGCCGGAATCGCTGGCGGCACCGCATCGGCAAGCATCCATGCCGTGCGACTTGTCTATACTCTATCATCAGATCGGACAAAATGCAAGTAAATATTTTCAAACAAGGGGTAGCTTTTCCGGCTACCTTTTTCTTTTTGTCATGTCCAAAATCAACAACGCGTCCGGGAATATCTTACAAAATCTCCGAAAAACTGTAAATAAATTATAAAACTTTTCTTAAATTTTTATAAACAAGGATAGGCTCGCCAAGTCTTTGACAAGTCCCAAAATGATAGAATAGTATTAGTTTTTGGCAAAAATCGTCTGACAATCGTCTGACATAACACGACACAATCGTCTGACGTCGCTTTTTCAGAACTATGTTTCTCTTTCTCTATCTTTTTCTTAATCTTTTAGATTAATAATAATACACTGTATTTAAAGCCTATGAGTTGTAGAGTAAGTGTATATCCGCATATGCGCGCGGTGTAAGTATATAATACCACCGTAAAAAAATAAGGCTTGACTTTAACCCCGAAAATAGTGTATACCAAAAGCAGAGAGATTAACAGATTGGAGGTGTGAAATATATGCAGGATATAGAGAGTGTAGATATTACAAGGCTTATAGTGGATCTAGGTACAGTACAGATATATACATCAACCGTACAAGATTTAATAGACAACGCTTGTATAGAATTTCACATCGACGATCTTTTAAAAGCTGGACAGAGACAATGGAAAGCTGTTATGTACTACGTGGGGAAAAGATTATTCCCAGATACAAAAGTATTAAAAGACAAGAGGTTGTATAGTACAGGCGTTGCAATGACTAACTATAACCGATACGACTATGGAGTATTAGATATACTTTGCAATTATTATTTAAATCTATCAGACAGATACAGCAAGTTAGTTAGTGCAGTAGCATTTAGCTACTTTTGTAATATACCGACAAACACAATAGATATATGGGCTAGCGATGAACCAAGTCAGGGAAGTTTCAAGATATGGCAAAAATTGAGACAAAATCGCAAGGATTGTATCCTCGATCGTGCATATGATTCTAATAGCCCTGTAGGTGCTATGTATGTTGGAAATACGGACTTCCCACAGGAACTAGGTACAGATATGGGGCAACGCAAGGCAATCACAGCACAGGAGCTACCAAGATTGGACGAGAAAAAGAGCCAAGAATTGCACGCAATTGATACACAATTCACGGATGCAGCGGCAAATAATACAGCTTAAATTGTGTGTGATTATTCTACAATTCACAAACGTAGTAATATCAAGGGTTGTAGCGTTTTAACTATTCGTGAACTATTCGGAAAAGTGGAGTTAAGCGAATAGTTACACCTAGGGCATATAGAATTGTGCTAAGTGTTTGAGAATGATAAACAATTCTAGCAAAGCAAACGAACCAAGCAAAGCAGCACAAACAATGGTCCTGAATACATGGGGAGGGGGTCTGACAGAAAGGCCACCGGGCGGCTACTAAGTCCCTTAAATACCTCAAAAAATAAAAAGCCTTATTCAACCAAAGGAGTATACATGAATCCACTGAAAATTACAGAGCCGATAAATTCTACAGACTCAAAAGAATTTCAAGAAGAGGTAAACAGAGTAATAAAATCACTGTCCGAATCTTATCGTGAGATAGTAGAAATTAAATATTCTACACACGTATTCAATGGCTGTAAGAAAGGTTATAGTGCAATAGTGTTTTACCGATAGCAATAAAAGACACTTATACAACAGACCCATTGACTTTCATCGTAAATAGGCTATAATAAATTTATAACAATTCACTTTCACGTTGCGAATCGCAACTAAATTTCCAAAAAAATTTTTTAAAAACAAAAAGAGCGTTTCGGACAGGAGAATGATATATGACCGGAAATGAGTATCAGTCATTAGCCATGCGGACAAACGATCGCAAAGCAACAGGCAGAATGCTTGAAAATATTTTAACGTGCGATATGAAATATCTTCTACAACAAAATTTGATTGCAGAAGACGAACAGCATCTTGATTTTGGCGGAATCTTTAATGCTTGCCTTGGACTATCCGGTGAGGTCGGAGAGTTTAACGACATAATCAAAAAATGGATTTTCCACGAGAAACAGCTTGATATTGACCATGCTAAGAAAGAAGCTGGCGATATTTGTTGGTATCTTGCAATGCTTTGTGAATCCTTCGGCTGGAGCCTTGATGAAATCATGCAAATGAACGTAGACAAGCTTAAGGCGCGTTACCCGGAAGGCTTTGACATTGAAAGAGCAAACCACAGGGCGGAGGGCGATGTGTAATGACAGGACGTAAAGAATGTTGCGGCACATGTAAATATGGCTCATACGACAAAACAAACGGCTATGTTTGCGTGAATGACGAAAGCGATTATGTTGCTGATTTTGTAGAATTTAACCATGTATGCGATGAATGGGAGGGAAAGAGGCAATGACAGTAGTTTCGCAGAAAAAAGATTTTGTGTTCGATTTCGATTCACACGTTATTGTGCAAAGGGGAGAATACATATATTTTCACATTGACGGAAGAGACGTTGAGATTGGAAAATACGAGTCGCATGAACGCGCACAAGAGGTACTTAAAGAGATGATTGAAAAGAACGTTATAGAGGTTGCCTATTATATGCCGGAGGTGTAAAAAATGGATATTATCAAAGCAATTATATCAACACTTGATTTTCTGTTGATCGTATTATTTTTAAGTTTTGCGATAACAGAACGAAAAAACAAAACACAAACAGTTGGGTTTACTTCTCTTTCCCTGCTGATTGGCTCTAACATACTTTTGATGTGGTGCTGATATATAATTGGGCTATCGCCAAACGGTAAGGCACAGGATTTTGATTTCTGTATTCGTTGGTTCAAATCCAACTAGCCCAGCTTGACCGTTTGCAAGTAGGCGGTCAACATATGCTTATTCATAATAAGGCATATATGAACCCATTGGCGTTGTTTCAGATATTGGGTTCTCCTTTCACCAACTAGGACACTTTCTGTTAAGGGCGGTGCGAGACCGTCCGGTTGGTCTATATCATGCGTCTATCCAACGGCGCATGATCGTGTAACGCATAGCACGTAAAACATATTGCTAACCGTCTTGTGGCGGTTTTCGGGGATGGTAAGAAAGGTTATTTGCCGAAGTAAGACGCTTCGTGAAACTGATAGTCGAAGGTTTCAAATGCAAGGTTCGATTCCTTGCTCCCTGACGAGCGAAAACATCCATTTAGTCCCGCGTAACCGGTTTGCGAGATTATCCTAGGTTATTTGGATGTGAATAGCAAAGACTTAAATTGCGTCACAGCAGGCGTGGATTGGTGTCACAATCGACCGCGTGTCTTTGATCGGTTAGTCAAGTGGCCAAGACACCACCCTTTCACGGTGGTAACACGAGTTCAAATCTCGTACCGATCACTGTATTGGGATTTAATTCAGTGGTAGAAGACACGGCTTATATCCGGGTTGTCGCGGGTTCGATTCCTGCAATCCCAACGAGAGGTCTTGCGTATTCTTTAGCGGAGTATGAGAGTGGTTATAAAAGAAACGCACAACAAACAGGCTGTGAGTAGGAAGTACAACAAAAGCAGTTCAGGCAGGACAACTCGAAAATATCCTTATGCATTTGGTAGCCTTTGAGCGAGTGCATCTTGTCGAAAACTACATAGGTCCGATACTAATACAGTTCATTTAAACAATCGGTGCGAGCATGGTGCAGAATGGTTGTTCGATTCCACCTGTGAGCGTAGCCCAGCAAAAAGGTACTCACCGTTTCTTTACCTATTTCTTGGCGATACAAAGAAAATTCGGCAGTGTTCCCATAATGGTATTGGAACGGCTTGCTAAGCCGCCGGGCGTTTATTTGCCTTGTAGGTTCGAGTCCTACACACTGCGCTAACTTACGACAGGGGTGAACCTTGCCGTAAGCGGTAGAAAGTCCGCATGAAATTGTACAAAAGTAGCGACAAAAGCAATTTCGAGTGTAGCGGTTTCGCTATAGCCGCTATATTTGCCGTGTGTCCGGTTGGTCGAGGGTGCTGTCTTGAAAACAGTCTGGATGTAAAAGTCTCTGGGGTTCAAATCCCTAACACGGCGTGCGTTGCTGAAGGATGCGACCAGTGGTTGCTATTGAGAAGCGAAAATTCTAGAAAGTAACTTTGTTGAGATAGTGACAAATCCTCTTGTTTTGGAAAGAAATGAAAAAGTTTGACCGTTTCAAGTTTCAAAAAATCGTGACAACTTTATGTGCGCTTGTCTGTTGGCCAGAATGAGGTCTCCAAAATCTCTAACGAAAGTTCGATTCTTTCCGGGCGTGCTTATCTTTATCTCCACTTAGTCGGGTACTACTGCAATAGTTCCGGTCGATGGGAGACTTATGGATAGTAGCGGTATAATTGGTAACAGAAAACCCTTCCGTGATTAGAAATTGCAGATTTGAAAGCGGTTGGCATGGTTTTGGCTGACAGGGTTCGATTCCCTGTGCCGCTATTCGATGATAAAAACATTGTGGAATATTTATATCAAACAAAAGACACGGAATCTCACGAGGATTCCGATTTTTGCTATGATTGGGGGGCAAATTATGACAAACTGCTTAAATTGCGGAATGCTAATACTTGATTCCGAAGTTAATAACTGTCCTTATTGCAAATGTCAATTCCTATTTAAACAGATTCCGGCAAGGAACGTCCCAGAAAGTCAGACGGATAAGGTAGAAACGGCAATATTTGAAAACGTGGTATTTAATAAAGGGGAGGGGCGTAAGAATGTGTGATTTTTGTCGGTATAAAAAGAAAATCATTGATGGTAAAGGAAATTTAGTCCTTTTTGGAGCTGAAAATAACATGATTTTCGACAATAGCGATGGAAAAGAGGTTGCAGGAGCCGTAAAAATTAATTTTTGCCCTATGTGCGGTAGAAAGTTGGTGGAAGAATGAAACATCAAAAAGAATGGCGCACTTGCGACAGGTGTGGTAAAGAAATAATACGCTGCAATAAAGAATATGCATATATTAAAACAGAAGAGATAAAACCTCTTCAAGAAGAACGAGAATACATAGCCGAAGATCTGGCAGAGGAAGTGTTGCCAATGGTTATATGGAGAAAAAATATACAATACGACCTATGCCCTAAGTGTAGAAAAGAGTTTAAGAGGTTTATGAAGAATGAATAACATTGACAATCCCTTATCAGAGTATCAACCGACATCTAAAGAAGTGATGATAAATTTTGGAATAGATATTTCAAGAGAAGTGGTAGAAAAATATGCTTTGGAAAAGTTTGGCAGACTGCCACAAAGCCATATTGAAATGGCTTCCGCTAGAGACTCTAAAATAATTGGGGAAACAAGGAGGTTTATGAGAAATGACAGTTAATATGGGAGCCAAAACCTATGAAATGAGCCGCAAGCAGGCAAAAGCTATCCTTGGAACGACTAAGAAACTTGCAAATTGCAACATATACGGCATTGAAAAAGGTAATGTGGTGATTATGCTGAATGAAAAGTATGAGGACGATATGAGCCTTAAAAAAGCCGTAGAGGAGTATAAAAAGAAAGGGTTTAAGGTGCATTGGAAATGAGCGAGAGAATACATTGCCTTATTTTTGACAACAGGGTAAAACATAATACCAGAAAATTGTACGAAAAAGAGATGATTTTTTACATCAAGCATTTTCTTAAACACAAAAAAGAGTTCAATATGTCATATTTTGACATCATAAAACAGGCGAGAGGAATTGCTAAAGGACATTGCGAGTTATGGCTTGAAGTTCAAGCAATTCATGACGCTTGTAAGGGAATCAGATATTGACTTAAAACTTATTATTGGGGGAATAAATGAAGAAAACGCGTTCAAAAATCATAATTAAAACCAGAAAAGGCGGTTACACAAAGATTTATGCCAATGGGAAATGGCAGAAGAAAGTATGTGTTATTGACTATCGCGCAGAATGCAGCAACAAAGATGGTATAAAGGTTACTTGCGAATTTGACAAACTGAAAACTGATAAAAACGGTTCGGCTATTTACGACCCGGAAAAAGAAGAAATTGCAAAAGAACACGTAGTTGCAAGAATTTAGGGGGCGAGATTATGAAGAAGAAAATTATAGCAATCGCATTAGGATTGACATTGTGTTTAGGAATGACCGGATGCGCATCGTGGGACAGATTTGTGGTAAATATGAAAAGCGATGTAAATGGAGGTATGCAGAGAACCATTACTGTATACACGGCAGATGGTAAAGAACTTGCAACATATAAAGGCAAGATTGACCTTAGCACAAACAACGGTGGATATGTTAAGTTTGATTTTAACGGCAAGAGATATATCTACTACAACTGCTTTGTAGAAAGCATTGCGGATATAAAATAAATAACAATTCAGACGAAGAAAATAGTCTTTAAATAATTTCCGAAACACTAAGAGGTGCGTACAATATTGGTGTGCTAAGAATAGCTTTTACTACTGACTACGCATATTACCGGCTACAGATTGATTGTAGTCGCTAACCTAGAAAAATTATAGGCAGAGGTCAAGGCACTTCTGCTTTTGCGGAGGTGCTTTTTATTTGGCAAGCATTGAATTGATAAATCAACTAAAAAGTAACGACAGTTACTTAAAACGCAAAGGGATACATCAAATTGTTGTTGATGGTGAAGCTGAAAGAGTATCAAATGCATATGTTTCATCTGTAAGGCGTGGAATTTCTGATAAAGATATTCCGTTTTCCCTTAAATTATCCAGCAGAGTTAAAAAAATTATAGATAGTCTTATCTTTGAAATAACAGGATTTCATATACCGGCAATGGAATACTACTGTTTTGAAAACGATATAGAATTTCAACTTTTAAATGACTACTATGAGATTTTATTGCTTGAATCTCCGTATCTTGTTGATAGTTTTTTTAGATACATAGAATTAGACACAAAAGATCCATATAAAAGATTTTATTTTCCGCGACAAAAAGTTTTAAAGCCGGTTGTATCAGCGTATCAAGAAATTTATGACGGGAAATTGGATTTTCTGTCTGTATCGCAACCGAAAAGAACCGGAAAAACAACAGGCGGTTTGAAATTGGCGGAGATGATGGGCGGACGCGACCCGGACGGAAGCATATTCGGTGTCGGAAAAGGAGAAGGACTTGTAAAAAGATTTTACGGCGGTTTATTACAGGATTTTGAAACAGAACAAACATATAAGCGATTCTTAAATGTTTTCCCGGAAGCAACAAAGATAGGCGAAAAGGACTATAAAAGTGCTGAAAATCTATCAATCGACCTTAAGAGCAAAAATATCTTCCCGACATTTACATGCCGTCCGATTGATGGTACAATCGTAGGATGTACCGAAGCAAATGTACTTGTCTATATTGATGACTGCGTTAAAAACCATGAGGAAGCGCGAAATAGAGATAGATTAGAGTTTCTTTGCGAGAAAGTAACAGACGATGTTCTCGGTAGACGATTAGAGGGAACACCTATTATCATACAGGGAACGAAATACAGCTTGTATGACCCAATTACGGCTTTACAAAATAAAGCTGATGAATTGGAGTGGAGATGGAAAGAAGTTGCTATTCCTGCACTTGACCCAATCACAGATGAAAGCAATTGGGAGATTTATCGAAAAGATAAAAAGGGATTGCGGAAGATATTCACAACCGTTTACTACCAAAAGGAACGAAAACTTGTTTCGGAAGAAACGTGGGCGGCAGAGTTCCAACAAGAACCATTTGAAGCAAAAGGGCGAATGTTTGCGGAGAATGAGCTTAATTATTTTGAGGAACTTCCTGTTGATCGAGAACCAGATGCAATTATGGCGGCTTGTGATAGTGCAGATAAGGGAGAAGATAGCTGCTCAATGCCGATTGGCTATGTGTACGGCAACGAGGTTTATATCGTAGATGTAGTGTTTGACAATGCCGGAACACAGTTTACAAAGCCGGAATGTGCAAATATGCTTATTAAGCACAACGTAAAGACGGTTACATTCGAGAGCAACAGTGCCGGAGAATACTTTGGTCGAGATGTAATGGACATTGTAAAAAAACAAGGCGGAAGATGTAGTGCAAGGTTCAAGTTTAATTGTTCAAACAAAATAACTCGAATGGAAAATGCGAGAGACAACATCATTCGTGATTATTATTTCCGCGATTTCAAGAAAATGGACAGGCAGAGCCAATATTACAAGTTTATGAAAGAACTTACGACAATGACAAGAAGTGGAAAAGTAAAGCATGATGATGCACCGGATTCAGTTGCTTTGTTTGAGAACGAGATGCGAAGCGGAACGCAAGCAAAGGTAGAAGCGGCAGTAAACCCATTCAGGAGGTATTAGGATATGACAACAGACAAATATCTTTCACAGATAAGCAGAATTGACCATGCGATTGCAAATAAGCTTGAAGAAATAAAAAGACTATCCGATATGGCAACATCTATATCCATATCCCCGAAAGAGGTGGATGTGCAATCATCCGGCAATCCCGACAAAATGGGGAGCGCGGTATCGAAGATTGTTGATTTGCAGAATGAGATTCAGACACTTGTAGATGAATTGGTTAATAAAAGACGAATTATCATATCGCAAATTGACAGCATGGATAATACAGATGTGTATATCGTGCTTTCATCACACTACGTTAATGGAAAAGATTGGAACTTGATTTCCGTTGAGATGAAATATTCCTACAGGAACATTATGAAACTTAGAAAAAAAGCATTGCGGGAGTTTGAAAGGCGTTATGGACAGCTTTACTCTGAAAAGAGTGCATAAAAGTGCACAATAGTTCACACTCTTTCACAACATTTCCTAAAACTTGCATGGTATACTAAAAGAGTAGAAAAGCAAATTCCTACAACCCCCAAAAGCATATAACCCGTAAAAGACACTGTCAGAAATGGCGGTGTTTTTTATTTACAAGAAAGAGGTTGCTATGAAAAAAGTAACTATATATTGCCCG
>ERZ779876.304-NODE-304-length-57573-cov-6.171459_pt1 | contig 57573 bp, 37 predicted proteins | sample MGYA00511068_ERZ779876 | MGnify/ENA primary metagenome ERZ779876 (study PRJEB29588, sample SAMEA1970858) | human gut metagenome | biome: human gut; feature: human-associated habitat; material: faeces | place: Denmark | collected 2008/2010 ...
CGGTTGTGCTCAAAAGAGTATTGTTTTAAGGAGGCGTAAAGTGAAAACGAAATTTTTACGCGACAAAATAGTAAGAGCGGCTGCGCTTGCGCTTATCGCCGTCACGGCGGTATTCGCGCTGCTTGCCTGCGCGCCCAAGGACGACGTGAAGCCCGACAACAAGCCCAAAACCCTCGAGGATTTGGCGAGCGACTACACGACCTCGGTTGCGAGCGTCAAGACCGTCACCTCGACCGTAATTTATAAGGACGGGGAAACCGCCGTCTACTCGGCTGAAACCGTCTACGCGTTTACCGCCGACGACAAAGCGAACGTCACCGAAACCGTGACCGAACTCGACATGATGGCTTTCGAAAACAAGCAGACGACGAGCGCCGCGGTAAAGGACGTCAAGAAAACCGATATGGTTGCGGTCAACCTCAAGGGCAGCCTTATGGACGTCGGCTACACCGTCAGCAACGAAGAGGTCAGCGGCAACGTCAGCGGCGAGGAGAACATCAAGCAGTTCGTGGGCGACTCGATACCCGTGTTCGGCGAATTGACGTTCAGCGTCAAGTTCGAGAACGGAAAGGTCAGCCTCGTCAAATACTCGTTCGTTACCGAGCGCCAGAGAAACGCGGAAGTAACCTACGTTTACACTTATTGAGGAGAGAACGCAAATGAAACTCAGAAAAATTATCAGCGTTTTACTCGTGGCGGTGCTCACTCTCTCGCTTGCCGTTTCCTGCGGCGATGAGGAGAAGCAGCTCGCGGCTCCCGAGGAGCTTCAGGTTTCGGAAGCCGGCGTTGTCACTTGGAAAGCGGTCGAGAACGCGACGGGCTACGTCGTGACGGTAGGCGACAAGGAAAACGCGACGACCGAAACGAAGTTCACGCTCGCCGACACCACCGTCGACTGCATGATTACAGTCTACGCCACCGCCGACGGTTATAAAAACTCCGACGCCGCCAAAACCCAATTCACGGCAAAGAAAACTCCGGTCAATCCGGTAGACCCCGCGCCCGAGCATACAGTCGCAATCAGCGCGCCCGACAACGTCAAGAGCGGTAAGCGCGTGCAGCTCTCCGCGACCGTCGACGGCGAAAAGACGAACAGGGTAGAATGGAGCGTGACCAAGGGCGGTGACTATGCCGGCATTAACAGCGACGGCGTTCTCACCGCCGGAGAAGTGACCGGCGATAAAATCATCGAAGTCACCGCAGCCGCGACAATCGACGGAAAAACCTATGCCGCGACCACTTCGATTGTGATAGCCGCCAAGACCGAGCTCACGCAGGCTATGCTCGACGCCGTAGCCAAGGAAAAGGTAGCGTTCGAGGGCTTTGTTCGTCTCGACGTCTACGAGAACAGACTCGGCGCGAAAGGCAAGCTGAATTCGACGCACATGTCCACCGTGAGAACGGCAATGGACGGCTCGCATTGGTTCGCGCAGTACATGAATATGTCGGCAGGCGTCAATCAGAACATCTTTAGCGAAAACAAGAACGGCATCGCGACGCAAATCGGCGTAAACCTCATGAACGAGGAGCAGAATTACACGATGCGCGACGACAGCGGCAACGCGCTCACCTGGGAAGCGTCTGGCTTTTACAACAGCTTTATCGGCTTGACTGTCAGCGATTTTGAATTCAACACGGACAGCTGGCGTTATGAGTATAAGGCAAAGGACAGCAACGACAAGACCATCGCGAGAATGGCGTCTGCGGCTAACCCGTACACGATGACGGCAAAGACGCTCGAGCTGATTATCGACGACGGCGAAATCATGGGTATCTACTCGCTTGCCGAGGACGACCTCAACATGGCGCAGGGCTACATCACCGAGCCGAGATTGTACGCGGTCATCGACGCCGGCGAGAACGTAAACGTTCCCACTATCGGCAAGTACAAGAATTACAACGATTATGCGATCGATTCCGCCGAGTATAACGTGCTCAAAAAGCTTCACGACGCGGTTGAGAAAGCAAGAAACGCCGAGCGCTACAACGTCCGCATAACTCACGTCCAGAACTCTAACCTTACTTCCTCGCTCAACATAATCGAGGGATATGAAGAGGTTGTCACTCCCGACAAGTGCTACTTCCGCGAATACGACATTCGCCGTCAGGGCACCGCGACCGAGGAGCACATCTATCGCGACAAACAGTACGGCTACCGCAAGGTCAGCAACGAGCTGTACAACTCTTTCTATGTAAACGATAAGAGCAGCAAAGAGGAGGGCGCTACCGGCACGGACGAAACGGTTTCGTTCTCGGCAACGCGCGCCTTTGCCGCCGACTTCAAGGAGGCTAAGCCCTCGTTCGCGTTCAGCGAAGCAATCTTCACGAGCTACGCCAACGACGAGGAGGACGGCTCGACCACCTACTACGTCGACGAAAACATGTATTCCGTCGCCACTACCTTCTATAAGGGCTTAGGAAACGACATCGCACTCTACGGCATATTCGCCACCATGGGCTACGTCAACAACGTCGAATTCAAGCCGTTCGTCACCGTCGACAAGAACGGTACGCTCGTAGGCGCAGGCTTCTTCTACAACATGAGCTACATGTACGGAGTGATGCTCGTCGAGTACAACGATGTGAACGACGCCGAAAAAGCGGTCATCGACAGCAAAATCGCCGCCGCAATCGACGCCACCCCGGTGCGCAACCTCCCGGCTTCGTGGGACGAAATCAACATCGTCGTGACCGAAAAGGACGCAGAAACCGGCAAGGACGTCGACGTGTTCCACAAGGCTTCCGAGTATATCCCGAGCTACTTTACGTCGGCTAATACTCCGCTTACCGAGGGCACGGAAATCCCGTTCTTCGGAGTGAAAGAATGCCTCGGCGATACCTACGGCTTCGGTCAGACCACGAGATACAGGGTAGAGACGAACCAGGCCCCCAAGTATGCAATCCTCTTGTACTACGACGTACCGCTCGACATCAACTACAGCATTCAGTCGTCGCTCGACAAAATCGACGCGTACCTCAGAACCCTCGGCTACACCCCCGACAAGAAGGGTGCGTACAGAAACCCCGGGAATAACCTCGTGATTGTTCCCGTCGACGCTTCGCTCGACCTCAACATATATATGTACGTCGAGAACAAAGCGTAAAGCTGAATAAACGTAAATCGCGGCGCGGCTTTGCCCCGTGCGAAAAGGAAAACGTACCCTTTTCGGCGGTGCAAAGTCGCTTCGCCGCACTTTTGTGAAAGAAAGTGAAAATTGCCGGATTTTTCCGAAATTACTTGATTTTGCGCGAATATTCGTGTATAATACATACATTAAAATAACACGTTATTTCGGCATACACGCCGTGCTTTGCTTAACTGAAGTAAAAACGTGCTGCTCGCGAGCCGCGTTTTCGGAGGTTGCCGGAGGCGGCGAGAGAAGAGGCGGAACGCGACCGCCGCAAAGAACAAACGCGACACAAAATCAATCAAAATTTTTTTGAAATATTAAAAGGACGGTAGACAACATGAAGAAAATTGCAAAGTCGATCAGAACTATGTTAGCTCTTCTTCTTGCCCTCGTGATGTCCGTCGCCATGGTTGCTTGCGGACCGGAAACCATTCCGGATAACGGCAACAACGGCGGCAACAACGACAACAACGGAGGAAGCGGCAATACTAAAATCGGTATCGGTCTGTCGGCGAGCGAATACGAAATCGTCGGCGGCATAAGCGATGACAGAATCGAAATCGCGGTCAGCGTTACGAACTCGACAAATAAGGACTACACGCTTACGACCAACCACGACGAGCTTGTTAAGATTGAAAAGGAAAACGGCAAGAATTACCTTTCCGTCATTGCCGACACCTACGATAACGTAGTGGTTACCGTAACCGCGACGGCTAGCGCGGACACAAGCGTTACCGCAACCAATGACATTACCGTCAAAGCGAATAAGACGGTTGAGCCCGAGCCGGAAAATAAGGTCAGCATTAAGGCTTTTGCCTATTCAACCGAACCCACCGGCGAGGATAAGGTTCTCAACACCCAGAAGAAACTTTACCTCAACGTCACTGTAGAGAGCCAGAACGACGACAAGAGCTATCGCGTCAGCGTTAAGAACCCCGACGGCATGGCTGACCTCGTTACCTACGACGAAGCCACCGGCGCGATTTCCACCACGGGTAAGTACACCGTCATGAAGGACGGCAAAGTCGTCATGGAGAACGGCGAGCCCAAAAAGGAGCAAATCGCTACCGCTCAGCAGGTCGACGTCATTGTCACCGCAAATGCCGACAGCCGCAAGACCGCTACGGTTAACCTCACCGTCAATCCCGACAAGGTAGACGGACAGGTCGGCAACCTTACTTCCGACATGCTCCGCGAAATCACGAACAACAAGATTACCGTAACCGGCACTTTCACCGACGTTTATCTCGCCGATAAGACCACCTACGACTACACCGTGAAGATGTCGAGAGAACTTGACGAAAACGGCAACACTGCCGCAGGCGGCTGGTACGGCGCATGGAGCAAGAAGAACGCCGACGGCAGCGTGAACAAGAACGTTCAGTCCGTCATCTACAAGATGGGCGCTAACGACACGGTGGAAGAGGCGTATATCAATAAGAACAACGTCGCCACCACCAAGACCGTCAAGGACAGCAACAGCGTACCGATCAAGTGGAGCAATCAGCACTATTGGAACCACATCGACGGACTTGCAAACCAAGTCAAGAAATTTAAGTTCGACGACGGCTACACCGGAATTAACGGTGACCTCACGGGGGCTTATCACTACGAAGCGGTTTACGGCACTATCGAATTCGACATAGAATCGTACCAGAACGTCTACAAGCCGAGCGAGGACGATTACCTCTTAAAGTATCTCTCCTGGTCGATGAACCCCGTGCTCGACGAGCAATTCTACGACGTGTACGTTGTGCTCAACGAGGACAACACGGCAATCGACAGAATAGAAGCCAACACCTATCCGAAGGCAATCTACGCGACGGACGACGACGGCAATGTAATCGAGGACCAGATTAAGGGCTACAGCTTCACCACGGCTATCCTGTACTTCTCCGAAATCGGCAGTACCGAGGTCGGCGACCCCGAGCCCTACGTCATTAAGACTAACCCGTTGAACGCAGGCTGGTACGACGCGCTCGGTCAGGCAATCAATGCAGCCAAAGGCATGAACAACTACGCGTTCAAGACCACCAATTCCTCGCTTTACGCTCCGTCGCTTAACCCCGACGACTACGACATCTCCGGCACCTCGGGCGAGACGGGAAGCGGCAGCGCTTCTACGAGCTATCAGGGCGTGTACGACGGAAAGATTAAGCCTTATTACTACAGGTCCACCTCGGGTGACATCGGCTACCTCGGCGTAGTCACCGATGGCGCTATCCTCATCAACGAAACGATGAAGTACGATATGGCAATGGACGACTATCTCTACCGCACCGACCCGTATGGTTACAAGCAGAACGACGACGGCACCTACGACGAGTTCGAGTTCAGCTTCGACACCAAGTCGCTCAAGGGCCAGAGAAAGAAGACCGGCAACATTTCGAGCAAGCTTCCCGACTTCGACGTGGCAAAGGAAGTTTTCGAGTACAGAACTGCAGGACCGATTAAAGGTACTAATGATAAGAAGTACTCGGCGGACTTCGCGCTCCGCGATTCCGCGATTATCGCAGAAGTAGCCAACGCGCTGTGCCTCAGCAACTTCGCCCGTTATGCGGTGGGCAGCACAGAAAGCGAGTTTATTATTACGGTCACCGTTGACGTTGACGAGGAAGGTAACATTTCCAATCCCAGACTTTCCAACGTCAAGTTCGCCTACGAAATTGCCGGCATCTACGGCGGCGCTTATAACACCGTCTACACCAATATCGGCACCGCCGAGCTTCCCGAAGGCACTTTCAACAACTACGTCGCGCGCGTCATTCCGCAGTCCTGGAGCGATTACGCCGAAGTAGAGGCTTATGAAACCGCAGGCAAGGATTCCGATGGCAAGACGATTGTCAATCAGGTTAAGGTCAACGGCTACGCCGCACTCGAAAAGCTGTTCGGCGCCGAAGTCGCAGCCAACGTTCCTTCGCCGTCCGTATTTGCCACGATTTTCGACGACAACGTCTACGGCCCGTGGGGTAACTTTGACAGGATGGGCACCGATTCCGACGGAAACGATAAGATTCGTTTCTCGCTCAAAATCAACGCGTCCAGCGACAATGCCGACGAAAACGGCAAAATCGCAGACCTCAGCGAGAAAATGACCGCGCTCGATACCGCGCTTACCGCCCTGGGCTTCAAGATAGACCACGGCAACAGCGAAGGCGAACCCGGCAGCAGCAGATACATCGTCGTCTACGCAAGCGAAGCAAAGGGACTCCAGATTAGAATCGAGAACAACAATTCCCGTTACTTCTGGATACAAATCTTCAAGTACGGCGAGTACAGAGCGAACAAGTAATTAACGAACTTACAATAGAGAGGAAGCTATGAAAAAACGACTAACGGCATTATTCATATTTGCTATCGCCCTGATTTCTGTTTTTTCTCTCGCTTCTTGCGGTCCGAAGGAGGACTCGGGAAATAAAAACCCCGAGCCCTCCTCGGGCATTGAGAAGGTCGAAGTCGTCACAACCGGCGACTACGGCACGAGAGGACTGTACTTAAAGAGCGATAAGGTTGAGGGCTACGACTACACGCCGTGCTTCTCGATTAAGGTTGACGGCAACGACGTCGAGGTCAAGTCCGAGTATATCGACGCAAGCGCGGTACAGGTGGCAAACGGCACCTACGGCGTTACCTGCACCTACAAAAACGCTTCTGCTACGCTGAACGTAAACGTCTACGAAAAAGCCTCCGTTTATCTTATCTCGTCGCAGTACGAAGTCAACGGCATTTCGCTGCCGCGAGATTTGGCGGAGGAGCACGACTACACGCAGTACTTCATGATTAACGCCGGCGGCGCGAGCGTGGAAGTTAAGCCCGAATACATCGATTCGAGCGCGGTAAAGAACGTGATCGGCACCTACACGGTCACTTGCTCCTACGAGGGCGCGACCGCCGAACTCGTCGTGCACGTCAATAAGTCCACGCTCGAGGAAAAGATTATCATCACCACGCCGCTGGGACCGGTAGAAACCTGCACCGACGAGCTGTGGGACGACTTCAAGACGCGTATTAAAAGCCGCTTTAAGATTCTCGACAAGAGAAACTCGCCCGATGGCAAGGTCGTCACCGTCACCGACGACATGGTCGACTACTCCGAGGTCAAAAAGGAAGAGGGCTCGTACACGGTTTACTGCGCCTACGAAGGCGTGTGGGCGACTCTCACAGTCAAAATTACCGAGGTCAAGTACGACATCACGCTTAAACGCGACAGCGTCACGCTCAACGTTTCGAGAGTGGGCAAAGTCGGCTTCGCTTCCATGTTCACGGTCAAGCGCGAGGGCAAGGACTACGACGTGACCGAGGATATGCTCGAGAGCAACGTCAAAGCCGAACCCGGCGAATATCAGGTGACATTCAGAAAGAACCGCCAGTTCAAGACGCTCACCGTCATCGTAACCGACGCTCACGAGGTGGAGGTGGGCAAGGCGTACAACGAGCTGCGCCTGACCGCCGCCGAAGCGAAGACCCACGACTACACCAAAGATTTCTGGCTGTATGTCGACAAGCTTGCGGCTCCCGTGACCGCCGAAATGATTGACGCGAGCGCGCTCGGCGGCGAACTCACCGAGAACGAAGCTTACGACGTCGTGTTCACCTACGACAACAACGGAACGCCCGTGACCGCCACAATGAAGGTCAGAATCGTGCCGCAAGGCACGGTCGCGGTAAACGCGCGAAACGAGGAAACCTATCCCAATGCCGCGCCGATTGACCTTACCACGCTGTTCACGATTACGCGCGACGGAGTAAACGTTCCCGTAACATCCGACATGATTATCGGCTCGGTTGATTACTCCAAGGTCGGCACCTACACAATCACGCTTACCTACGCCGAGCAGCAATACACCGCCACCGTGACCGTGCGTCAGGGCGCAATCGTCAAGTACGCTCGCGGCGAAAAAGTAACGATAAGACGCGGTACCGACAAGAGCGCCTACGACTTCGCTTCCGACTTCATCGTGGTCATCAACGGCATGCGTTACCGCGACATTCAGGAGTTTATCGATACGACGGCTGTCGACTTTAATACCGTCGGCGATTATACGGCAACGCTCAAGGTGCCTTACAACGAAAAGCCTCTCGCGGCAGGCAGTGTTAAATTCACCTATACCGAGCTTACGATTACCTACGCCGTCCGCGACAGGGAATACTCCTGCGCGGTCAAGGACAACGAAGTTTCAATCAAAAAGGGCTCGAGCGAGAACCTGTTTAACTTCCTTGTCAGGAACCTCAACGTCGTGATTAACGGCTATGAGCAGCAGTTTACCGACAATCCCGAGTACGCAGGCGGACTTACCTGCTATGTCGAGATTGTTTCCGGACCCGGCAAAGTCGAAAAGGACTTCGACAAAGCCGGCACCTATAATATCGTAATCGACGTTTACGTCAACGGACCCGATTCCGACGACCCCGTCCGCCTCAGCTATATACTCGTCGTCAATTCCGACGTGAAGATAACCGCGACCGGCGGCTCGGCGTTCGTGGGCAAGGGCGTATATCTCCCCGACTTGTTCACCGTCACCGACGGCGGAGAAGAGGTAGAAGTCACTATCGACATGATTACCGGCTACGTCGACTTCTTCACCCCGGGTTCCTACACCGTAACGCTTACTTATCGCGACGAGGGCGGAGCAGAGTTCAGTAAGTCCACGCTTGTCACCGTGTTTGACGCCAAGTTCGCCGGCACCTACAAGACCAGGCTTACGACGATTGCCGAAGCTTCCTCCGAGGACGACGAGGGCTATGTCGTGGGCGGCAAGGATTCCGAACCCATCGGCGACCTCGTTATCGACGAGGACATGAACATAACCATCGGCGGACTCGCGGCTATGAACGTCACGGGCGTAGACGAGAACACCTTTACATTCGATTACACGAGAGAGGGCAACACTTACACGCTGCATTTCGAGGACGGCATAGTAATTCTCGTGCCGCACAACTCGGTCAAAATGAAGTATAACGACAGAACGCGCTCGCTCATCTACTTCAACACCGAAATGTGGGAAATCCGCGACTTCTTCACGGTCAACTCGCGCAGCAGCTATATTCTCAACGACGAATACGTCGGCTTCTCGATCGACTGCACGCGCATCGCAAGCCTCGACGGCTCCGTCAACAAGTGGTTCGCACTAAAGACCGCGCTCACTTCAAAAGTAACCAGCGACTACTACTACGACGTCACCTGGGGCGAGGCGACCTTCAACAATGGCTTCGCGCACAAAATCGTCAACGTCGGACAGACCGGCAACATTACTTTCGGCGGCGCGCGTTACGCGTTCGGCATCAAGTCAATTAAACACGGACAAATCAGCTCCGAGTATGCCGATACGTCCTACTACGGCAAGTCGTTCACCGGCGGCATCGACGGAGTGGCATACACGCTGACGTTCAACGGAAACGGCCATCCCACGTTGAAGAAGGGTACCGAAACCGTATTCGCGCTCAATTCAATCGGAATGCACGCGCAAAAGTACGGCGGATTCGATTCCGTAAGTAAGACCTTCGCGATGTACGGCTCGATTATCAAGTCGACCAACAAGTCGAGCGGCAACGTCAGCTACAGCTACGAGCCGAATTTCCAATACGAAACGGGCGAGTCCGACTACGAAACGATAGAGGTTATCCCCGTTTCCTACAAGTTCGTGCTCGACGTAGAGAAATGCACGTTCACTTACGTTTCCAAAGACGACGTGTTCGGACTGTACAGAAACGGTAATGCCTACATCTTCCTTGACGGCTACGGCGAGGGTGTGGTGTGCTTCGACACCAAGAACTACTACGTTTACTCGCTTGAATACGAGCTCGAAAACAACAATATCCACGTCAACTACGTCGGCGCGGACGGCTCGTTCAAGTACAACAGGACCGCCGAATTCTATATCGACGCGTGGAAGAACATCGTCACCGCAAAATCCGTTGCCGCCAACGACGGCATCACGGGCGGAACCGCGCTCGAGAACGCTTACGTCGAGAGCGGAGCGATTGTGAGAGTAGGCGACCTCAGAATTTCCGTGCCCACCGGCGCCGACGGCAAGACAATCGACACGACCGCCGCAAGAGCAGAGCTCATGTCGCGCTTCACGATTATAACCAAGGACGGCGAGCTTACCGGCACCGACAAGACCAACGCAATCAAGACCAAGATATCATACAAGCTCAACGGTTTCTACGAGGCTACCGTGTCAATCAAGGTTGACGGCGTGACCGTGACGAATTACTATGCGGTACAGATTATCGTTCCGAAGTACGAACTCGCTAACCCGTTCGTAGGAAAGTTTACGAGCGCTATTCCCGAAACCGGCGCCGCCTTTGAAATGAACGTGCACGGCATGATAAAGCTCACCAGCGGCAACACGGTGTACACGGGCGTAGCGGACGTCACCGACAACTCGTTTATCTGCTTTGCATACTCGGCGGCAGGACACAAGCTTACCGTCAAGGGCAGCGTGTACTCCGACAACGTGATTTTCGTCACAGGCACGGGCGCGGAAAACGTAACGGCATACTTCACCAAGGGCTCTGCCGATTACGCCGGCATCATGTATGAGAAGAATAAGTACTATGTGCTGCGCTCGGTTACGACCATTGCCGGCACCGAATTCTTCCTCTCCACGACTCCCGAAGGAATGGGCGCAGAAGTTTCCGTCCGTAATTACATCGGTACCGAAGCCGCTTCGCTTTCTACAGGCGCGATACTCGCGGTTGCGGAGAACGGCAGCGAGAGAATAGTGCGTATCGACAAGCTCGGCGAATACAAAACCGGTATTTCGTTCGCAAGCGGTCCTGTCGGTACATTCACCTCCGGCGAACATACCGTCGTGTTTAATGGTTTCGGCGAGGGCACCTACAACGGCGCCAGCGGCACCTACGCGGTAATCGACGACCGTAGCGTCGTGTTCAAGTATTCCGCCGGCTCTGACGCAGGCTTAATCACGCGCATCGACACGACTGCCGACGGCACGTTTACCGAAGCCGGCTCGCCGCTTGCGCTCGAGAACATCAGAGGCTCTTACGTCGCAAAGCTCGATTACTACGGCGCCAGCGAATTATTGACCGACACAGTGACCTTCATGTTCAACGCCGACGGCACCGTTAAAATCACCTACAAGATTGATAAAGCCGACGATGGACAGCTCAGCAGCATGCCCGAGTATGCCGACGCGGTTGCAACCGCAGCCAACGTCACGCTCAGAGGCGACGTGCTCACCGTAGTCGCGACCAAGAACACGAAAACGTACACGTTCAAGTTCACCGTGCTCGACCCCGTAAATCCCACGTCGCTCCGCGTCGATTCCGCGCCTGCGAATACCGTCGATGATTACACCGGACCGTGGCTCTCTTCGGGCGAAGTATTGCAAAAGTAAAGAGGAACTTTCGGCGAAGCTTGCGGACAGGGTGGAGTTACCAAAACCATTACCGCACGTTTCCCATAAAGCGCAATCGGCATAAAGCGCAATAATCGGCGCAATAAGCTGAATAAGTAAAACTCCGTCAACGGCGACGACCCGTGGGCGGAGTTTGCTTTTTTTGTCCCTTAGAACGTCATTCAGAGCAAATGCACAAGCATTTGCGTGGAATCCCATACGGGAGAAACGGACTATATCCTTATTGTCATTTCGAGCGGAGCAGAATACGGAAACGACGGGTTTAAGAACAATAAAGCTTTATGTCATTCTGAGCGGAGCGATAGCGCAGTCGAAGAATCCAGCCGTAGGCGCATTATTAAAATTCTTACGCTTCGCCGGATTCCTCGGCAAGCCCCTGAATGACGTATAAGGTAGGGTAATCTAAACCCTGACGTGCACCCTCCGTTTTTTTGCCGTCATCCTGAGCGCACAGCATTCCGCGCGCGTGAGGAACCCCTGCAAGGCCAAATAAATCCCTCCGCGCAGGGAAAATCGCGCCGAACGCACGAAAAAATAAAAAATATTTTTCCATAGCGGTATTTGCATATTAGCGGCATTTGCATATTTATGCAAAAATCGGCGCATATTCTGTATAAAATCGACATTTTATAAATCGAAAGCGCAAATCGGCTTTGAAAACGTCGACCAACCCCTAAAAACAATGAGAAGTAGTAAGAAAAGTAGTTGAAAGTTTTGAAAAACTATATAAAAATGCTAGACAAAATTTGTGTAAACAGTTATAATATGATACAATGAAAGTTGTAAAATTGCATAAACGAGCAATTTTCATTAAAATTCGTCAAAATCGCAGCGGAAAAAGCCGCCGAATAACGGTTGCATAAAAATACGCCGCAAAGCGATGTAGCGAAATAAAGCAGTAATATACGAAGCGCGAGCCGCAAGTATGGCTAGAGATAGCAGCCGAAAAGCGGATTGCGCTCGTATAAAAATTTTTTTGGAGGACAAAGCAATGAAAAAGAAAAGTCTGTTAATAGTTGCGATATTAACGTTTGTGCTTTCTTTTGCGTTTGCGGCGTGCGGCGAGACTACTCCCGACCCCGAGCCCACTCCGACTCCGGCTCCTCACACTCATGAATACGTTACATACACATGGGTAGAGGGCAGCGTTCCGAGTGAAACCGCAGACGGCAAAGCGACCGCGAAATGCACCGGTTGCGACGAAACCACGACCGTTGACGTCGCGAAACTGACCGACGATTCGGTATGGACGATGACCGCCACCGCCGCCACCTGCACGGAAGACGGCAAAAAGGTCTACACGTCCAAGTACGGCACCGTAGAGGTAACAATCCCTGCGGAACATACGTTCGGCGACTTAGTCGCGGCGACCGATTCTACCTGCCTTAAAAAAGGCAACGTCGCATACTATCACTGCACGGTGTGCGAAAAGAACTTCGCCGAGGACAAGACCACCGAGCTCGAAAGCGTAGAGAAGGCTCTTGCCGACCACGTTTACGGCACGCTTATCGAAGCTACGACTTCGACCTGCGTCGAGCACGGCACCGTCGAGCACTATCACTGCTCGGTCTGCGGCAAGGATTTCGACGCGGACAAGAACGTGCTTGACACTATCGAAGCTCCTCTCGCAGCTCATACGTTCGGCGATTTAGTGGCTGCAGTCGCTTCGACCTGCCAGACCCACGGCAACGTCGCATACTACTATTGCTCCGTGTGCGAAAAGAACTTCGCGGAAGACAAGACCACCGTGCTTGAAACCGTGGAAGTTCCTCTCGGCAAGCATAACTACGGCGAATGGGCAAAGGGCGACGAGAACGGCCACACTCGTGCTTGCCAAACCGCAGGCTGCACCGAAACCAAAGTCGAACCGCATGACTACACGGGACAGGCATACTATCCTTACGGCACAGAAGAACATTACGTCAACTGCAATGTATGCCGCTATGAGCACCATGAACGCCACGAATTCGGCGATTGGACGAAACAAGACGAAACCAACCATGCGCATAAATGTGCTAAGTGCAACAAGGAAATAACCGAAGCTCACACGGGCGGCACCGCTACCTGCAAGGCGCAAGCCGTGTGCACGGTCTGCCACGAGGGCTACGGCAACCTCGCCGACCACGTTCTCGGCGCCGACGGCAAATGCACCGTCTGCGGTCAAAAGCCTTACGCGGTGGTGTCTAAATCCTATTCGGCAATACTGTTTGACCGCATTGCAACGCTTAATGCGTCGAAGAATGCCGTTCTCGCCTTTGGTGCAAACGGCAAAGCTACTGCAGTATCCGGTTCTATCTCCATGAAACAGAACGGAGAGTATGAAGAAGAAGAGGGTAGCTACGGTGACTACGGTGACTACGGATGGGGAAGTTATACTACTTATGTCAAGATTACCGAGTCTTGCGTGTATGTCCGCTATATCGATAAGGACAAGGGAACGGTTCAGCTTTACAATTCCTACATGAAAGCGACAAAGACGAGTGAAAGCGCCGCTTACGGCACGCCTGTGTACAATGAAGATAAAATTAAACATCCGGGCTGGATTGACGAAGCCAGCGGAATGATTATTATTCCTGTCGGCTATTCTTCGAACATAATACTTATTCCTTCCGACGCTCCGGCAACTGCGGACGCCATTGTAGCCGGCATGATTGCCGACACAAAAGTTTTCTTGTCGTACAATTACGGCGGCGGAACGGTAACGTCGTACTACGACGGCGGCGGTTGGGATGTGACCAAGAACTATTTCGGCGCAACCGTAACCGACTTTGACGGTCAAACCGTCGCGCCCGACGCGTTTGCAACCGCGAAAGCAATGATCGTTAAAGACAAAGCCGGCAACGTACTCGCAAAGTACGGCTACGACGGCACCCAGGTTGTCGAGCTCGACGATTGGGCAGGTAAGTACGAAGGCACAGCCGGAACCGTTACCGTTTGGGGCACCGGCAAGATTACCACTCCCTACGGCGAGGGCGATTACGTCGAAGTTGCCGACAAGGATTACAACATCGAAGTAACCTATGTAAACGAGGACGGCGACGTAATCCACTACATCGAAGTCAAAGCAAATAAAGAGAATAAAACCTATGAGGCTAGCGAGCCCAGCATCGACGTAACCTACGACCTCGGCGATTACGGCACCACCTATACCAATACGCAGGGCAAGAAAGTGACGTTCACGCTTCCTGCAGCTCCCACACCCAACAATGAAGCTTACATGTTCAGCGGCTGGAGTATAGGCGACGATGTCTACAAGCAGCCCGGCGATAAGGTTGCGTTCGAGGCGAACACCACCGTCACCGCAATCTGGCAGATGAAAGTCAAGATTACCGTTGTCGACGAAAAGAACACCGCCAACAGTAAGTACTTCTATGCAGGCGCCGACGAAAACCTCCTCGAGGCTATCGCGAAGAATACCACGACCGTTCTCGACGGCGAGGAATTCAAGTATTGGACTCGTGAGGTTGACGGCAAACCGACCGAAGTCGAACCCGATTGGACTGTCGGCGAAGACGCCATCACCGTAACCGCGGTCTGGAAAGTCAAGTATACGCTCACCATTGTCTACGGCAACGGTCTTGCGAACGCCACCGAAACCTACTTCGAGGGCGCGGCGACCAATCCGGAAAAGCCTGCGTTTACTAACGGACAGGTATTTGACGGTTGGTTTACCGATGCCGAATGTACGGTTGCTTATACGCCTGCGGCTCTCACCGGGGATCTCACTATCTACGCAAAATGGAAAGTCGGCTTGCCGATGACCGGCACGAGTTACGGATTAAAGGCTTCGTTCAAGGATTCGAATGAGAACAAGCTGACCGGTTTGTATGGCGATACTAGATACTACTTAACGATAGACGGAAACGGCTTGATTACCGATTCTGATAGCTATTCGAATAAGAACAAGCAATTTACTTATGACGCTGCAACCAATGCGGTTTCGTTTAACGACTATAGCGGTAAATATTATCCCGATTTTGGCGTTTTCGTAATTTATAAGTGGTCGTCGAGCGGTACGCGTAGGGGTGTTGACTTCTATTTTGTAGACTCGACTGCAGTTCCGCTTACTTCTGTAAGCAACAACGGATATTCTTATCAGTCTGGCAAATATGCGTTTATTATGGCGCAGTTGACCAGAAACGGCGAAACCAAACCCCTTACGATCTTTGTCGACGGCGACGATTTCTATTTTGATGTCGTTGTAGAGAAAGAAACGACTGAGAACGGTGAAACCGTATTTAAGCAACTTGACCGTTACGACGGTGTAAGTTACGGAAAAACCGTAAAAGTCTACAATGCGGATAAGAGCGTGCTTATCGCGACTATGGGTACTCCCAGCAAAAAGTATACGCTTTACAAAGCGCTTGGTACTGCCGGCGAATATACCGCCACGGTTGACGGAGTTTTTTCCGAAGATAAAGTAGTTCTCGACGATTACGGTATAAGCATGACGTTCGGTTCGCTTACCGGTACTTATGCGCTCAATGCCGAAAAGACCGCTTACGACGTATATCTCGACAGCAAAAAAGTTTACTATTCGATGACGGTTGATTTCGAAGCGAAAACCGCTACGCTCGTTAAAGAAATGGTAACGATTTCGTTTGATCTCAATACCGTCAGCGGAGTAGATATGGGTACGTTTGCTTCCGTGTCCGTGAATAAGAACGTTGAACTCGAGACTTCTGCTTATGTCCCGACTAAAGAGGGGTACAAGTTCAAGTATTGGTACAAAACCTACACTGACGGAACGCTTTCCGATAGAGCAAACTATCTTACGCCTACCGAAAACATCACGCTTTATGCCGAATGGGTGGCGGCGTATACTGTAACGTTTGAAACCGAGCACGGCAATACTCCCGAAAGTTTGGCTGTAGAGGACGGCGATAGCGTCGTTAAAGCCGATTTCCCGACGCTTACCGACGAAGCCGGTAATTACACTTTCAAGGGTTGGTATGTCAAAGGCGATGCAGAGAAAACGATTGTTTCTGGTTCCAGTTACACTGTAAATGCAAACGTAACGTTTGTTGCTAAGTGGATTGAAAATGTAAGCATTACCCTTGTTTCCGGCATTGAAGGACTTAATAACAAAGTCGTTAAGGTTTGCCCCGGCGATACGTTTGATTTAAGCGCTATAGGTTTTGGCTACTACAAGACCGATGCTATGGAAAAGGGCAAAATTGTGTCCGGGTACTACACCGACGCGGCTTGCACCGATGGTAACGAGTTTACCGCAACCTCAGTTACCGAGGCAACTATCGTTTATGCAAAGTGGGTCGAGAGCGAGCCTTATGCAATCGTAATGGCTTACTATAGCGAAGCAGGAAAAGGTAAAGGTAAAACGAGCAAGACTGACAGCACGCAATGGTATGCATTCGAATATGATATTACTAATGGTTGCTGGAAGAGCACTAACCAGGCTCAGAAAAGTACTATGTCAAGCATGAAGATTGTCGCTTACGGCACCTTGACAATTACTTTCCAGTATTCCTGCGGCGGTGAAACAAACTATGATATGTTGTACATCGGGGTAACCAAAAACGGTGCTGAAATCAACAACATTGCCAATGAATCCAATAGTAGCGCGGCTCCGACGAAAAAAGACGGAGGTACTATTACTTTGAATCCTGGCGAATGTCTCGAGTTTGTTTACAGCAAGGATAACAGCGGAGATAAAGGCGATGATACTGGTAAGATTTACGGCCTTACTATCAACGGTCAAGAAATCACCAAACTCGCCTAACCAGACCTCGCGCGAGAGCGCAAGAATAACGCTTAATAAACGTTAAACAAAAGCCCCTTGAAAGGACAAAACCTTTCTCGGGGCTTTTTATTTTAATTTTTTACGCTTCGCTAGATTCCTCGGCTGAGCCCCTGAATGACGTATAAGGCGGTTAATGGTAATCAAAATCTAAACGTATACTCTCCGTTTACCACGTCATCCGAGAAGCGAGGCGAAGCCGAAGCGTGGAATCCCCGACGGGAGAAAAGGAATAAATCCTATTTTTCATTCCCACAATTACTTTCTTATAAGTATGTCATAGCGAACGATGTCGGTAAAGATTTCGCGGCAATAACCCATGAACTCTGCGCGATTAAACGCGGCAGGGTTGTTTATCTGCTCGTAAATTATCATTGAAAAGCCGCCGGTCAGGAACGCCGCGAGGCTTTTTGCCGGCACTTTGAGCGTGAGAGAGGAGGAAATCTCGTCAATCAGCGCGACAATTATTTTTTCGATGTAGTTGTGCACTATGTAATTATTCAGCGCGTTGTCGCTGCAAACGAGCGTGAGCAGCGTTTCCCTGCGGTTTACGCACTCGACAGTGGTTTCCTCCAACAGCGCGAGGCAAAACTCCGTCGGGTTTTCGAGAAAGAAGCTGTGAGGGTGCCGAGCGTTGACGCGCGCGAAAATATCCTGTCCGATGTCTTTCAGACAGTCGTCGAACAAATCGTATTTGTCAGCGTAATGCTTGTAAAACGTGACCTTGTTTATCATCGCCTTGTTGCAAATATCGATTACGGCGATTTTCTCGAACGGAGTGCTTTTCAGTAGCTCCATAAGCGCGGCTCTGAGGTCGCGCTTGCTCCGCATTATCCGCGCGTCCTCTTTGACGGCGGTTGCAATCGGATACTTCGGCATGATAATCTCCTCCGATTTTTGCTAAATGATAGCATATAATTATACTAATGTCAAGTAAATATACGACAGTATAGTAAATAATACTGCAGTATAATTAACTCGCGATATTTTATCTGAATTTCACGCTTTGTCGCTTTACTAGCGGCAGGAAAGTGTGCTATACTGATTGACGGAAAACGTTGCGCTCGTGGATTTCAGACAGAGCGCCGAAAAAACGGAGGCAGTTTATGGCAGTGAGAAAGGTAGCGGACGGAGTATTCGTCGTTTCCGCGAGCGATAAAAGAATAGAGTATTTTGAAAATTTGTTCCCGGTGCCCGACGGCGCGGCGTACAATTCCTACGTCGTCACGGACGAAAAGACGGCGGTGCTCGACGGCGCGGACGAGGCGGTTGCGAGCGAGTTTTTGGAGGGCGTCGGGAAGGCGCTCGGCGGCAGACCGCTGGACTACATCGTAATCAACCACCTCGAGCCCGACCACAGCGCGGCGCTCGGTTGCCTTATCGCACGTTATCCCGAGGCAACGCTGGTGGGCAACGCCAAGACCAAAGCGATGGCGGCGATTTATCTGGACGCCGACAGGGTGGCAAAAATGCGGGTGGTGGCGGAAGGCGAAACGCTGTCGCTCGGCAAGCGCGCGCTCAGTTTCGTCATGACGCCGATGGTACATTGGCCCGAATCGATGGTAGCCTACGACGCGACTGACGGAATACTGTTCGCGCAGGACGCGTTCGGCGCGTTCGGCTCGGTAGACGGCTGCGTGTTCGACGACGAAGCGGACTTCGGCGAGAAGTATATCGACGAAATGCGCCGCTATTACGCTAACATCGTGGGCAAGTACGGCGCGCAAGTTGCCGCCGTGCTCAAAAAAGTCGCCACGCTCGACGTGAAAACAATTTGTCCTATTCACGGCTTGATTATCCGTAAGCACATCGCGGAAGCGGTGGAGCTGTATTCCAAGTGGAGCGGCTACGCGCCCGAAAAACGCGGAGTCGTGATTGCCTACGCGTCCATGTACGGCAACACCAAGCGCGCGGCATTCGAGCTGGCGGCGCGGCTTGCCGAGCGCGGAGTAAAGGAAATCGTCGTCCGCGACCTCAGCCGCACCGACGTGTCCTACGTCGTCGCCGACGCGTTCAAGTATTCGCACATGGCTCTCGCTTCAGTCAGCTACAACGGCGGACTTTACCCCAAGACCGAAGCGCTTCTCGCCGATTTCAAAGCGCTCAACGTGCAAAACCGCGCGTTCTCGCTCATAGAAAACGGCAGCTGGGCTCCGTGCGCCGCAAGGCAGATGAAAGAGAAGCTTGACGCGCTGAAAGCCGTGCGTTACGTCGGCGAAACGCTTACCGTGCGCGGTTCGGTTTTGGATGAAGCCGCGCTGGACGCGCTCGCCGCAGCCATAGCCGCCGACGTCAAAGCATAAAACGCAATATGTTGGCATAAAGTAAAAAAATATCGACTAAAAACGCAATATATTGTGTGGTCAAACTGTTGACAAAAATCAAGATATAGGTTACAATATATCCGTTGAAACAGCAGACGGCGACGTCGCGCTTCATAAACTGAAAACAAGCCCTTCCGCTACCGGTGGAAATCGCGGAGCTTACCGCAAGGAAACGGAGGGATTTCGGAACAGCCGACCACCTGGGCAGAAATCGTGAGTTTCTGCCCGTTTTTTATACCGCTGCGGATAAATAGCGGACGATATTACAAAAACTATAAGAAAATAAGCAAAAATACTTCGGGAGGTGCAATATGACTAACAAGGAATGGCAGGGCTTTAACCCCGGCAGGTACGAGAACGAAATCGACGTTGCCGACTTTATAAGGAACAACTACACGCCCTACGACGGCGACGCGAGTTTTCTTGCAAGCTCCACGCCGCGCACGAAAAAAATCATGGAGAAAGTCAACGCGCTCCTCAAAGCCGAACGCGAAAAGGGCGGAGTGCTCGACGTCGACGTGGAAAACGTTTCGTCGCTGCTCGGCTTCAATCCCGGCTATATCGACAAGGAAAACGAGATTATCGTGGGGCTTCAGACCGACGCTCCGCTCAAGCGCGCGGTCAATCCGTTCGGCGGTATCAGAATGGCGAGAAGCGCGTGCGAAGCTTACGGCTACAAGCTCTCCGACAAAATCGAAGAGGAGTTTCGGTATAAAACCACGCACAACGACGGTGTTTTTCATGTGTACACCGACGAAATGCGCGCCGCTCGCCACGTCGGTATAATCACGGGGCTTCCCGACGCTTACGGTAGAGGCAGGATTATCGGCGACTATCGCAGGGTTGCGCTCTACGGCACCGCCGCGCTCATCGAGGCGAAAAAAGCCGACAAGAAGCGCTACGGCGAGCGCGACATGACCGAGGAGAATATCCGCGCCTGCGAGGAGCTTTACAAGCAGATTTCCCACCTCGAAGCACTGACGAAAATGGCGGCTATGTACGGCAAGGACGTTACGCGCCCGGCGGCAAACGCCGAGGAAGCCGTGCAGTGGCTGTACTTCGGCTACCTCGCCGCAATCAAGGAGCAAAACGGCGCGGCGATGAGCCTCGGCAGAGTCAGCACTTTTCTTGACATCTACTTCGAGCGCGACATCAAAAACGGCGTGATTACCGAGCAGCGCGCTCAGGAAATCATGGACGATTTCGTCATCAAGCTGAGGATAACCCGTCAGTTGCGCACGCCCGAGTACAACGATTTGTTCGGCGGCGACCCCACCTGGACGACGGAAAGCGTGGGCGGCATGGGCGAGGACGGCAGAACGCTGGTCACAAAAAACTCTTACCGTATGCTCAACACGCTGTACACGCTGGGTTCCGCGCCCGAGCCTAACCTTACCATACTCTGGTCAAAAAATCTTCCCGACGCGTTCAAGCGGTTCTGCGCAAGGGTTTCTGCGGACACCGATTCCATTCAGTACGAAAACGACGACCTCATGCGCCCGATTTACGGCGACGACTACGGCATCGCGTGCTGCGTTTCCGCAATGAAGATAGGCAAGCAAATGCAGTTCTTCGGCGCGCGCTGCAATCTTGCGAAGCTCCTTTTGCTCACGCTCAACGGCGGCAAGGACGAGAACACCGGCATGCAGGTTGCGCCCGTGGGTAAGACTTTCAGCGGCAAGCTCGATTACGACGAAGTAATGCGCGAGTTTGCCAAGTACCGCGCATGGCTCAGCCGCCTTTATATAAACACGCTCAACGTGATACACTTCATGCACGACAAGTACGCCTACGAGAAAATCCAGATGGCGCTGCACGACACCGAAGTCGAGCGCTTTATGGCGTGCGGCGTGGCAGGGCTCAGCGTTATCGCCGACTCGCTGTCCGCAATCAAGTACGCTTCCGTCACGCCCGTGACCGGCGAGAACGGGCTTATCGAACGCTTTGAAATCGAGGGCGACTACCCAAAGTATGGCAACGACGACGACAGGGTGGACGGAATTGCGGTTGGCGTTCTTAAAGACTTCTACGAGGACTTGAAAAAGACCCCGACGTACCGCGGAGCCAAGCACACGCTCAGCGTGCTGACCATTACTTCCAACGTCGTCTACGGCAAAAAGACGGGCGATACTCCCGACGGCAGGAAAAAGGGCGCGCCGTTTGCGCCCGGCGCAAACCCGATGCACGGCAGAGAGCACTCGGGCGCGCTCGCTTCGCTCAATTCGGTGGCGAAACTTCCTTACGAATGCTGCCGCGACGGCATTTCAAATACGTTCTCGATTGTTCCGTCCGCGCTCGGCAAAGACGCGGAAACACGCGACCGTAACCTCGTCAACATGCTCGACGGCTACTTTGCACAGGGCGCGCATCACCTCAACGTGAACGTGCTCGACCGCGAAAAGCTGGTTGCGGCAATGGAAAATCCCGACCTTTACCCGAATATTACCATTAGGGTTTCGGGCTATGCCGTCAACTTCCACAAGCTGTCGCGTGCTCAGCAACTCGAAGTGCTTGCTCGTACCTACCATGACAGCCTGTAAGGCGCGGATAGATTCGTTCTACCACGGCTCGGCACTCGACGGCGAGGGGCTGAGGAGCGTGATATTCTTCTCGGGCTGCAACCTGCGCTGTCCGTTTTGCCACAACCCGGAAACGCTGTACGGCTCCGGCACGGAATACACCGTGGACGAGGTTGTGAAAAAGGTGCTTCGCTATAAGACCTACTACCGCGACGGCGGCGTAACGCTGTCGGGCGGCGAGCCGATGCTTCAGGCGGAGTTCTGCGCGGAGCTTGCCGACGAATTGCATCGCGAGGGCATGAACGTAATCGCAGAAACGAACGGCACGATAACGGACGAGCGGCTGATAAGCCGATTGGACGGCGCGAGAGCAGACGTAAAGAATTTCGGCGGCGAGGGCGGAGAAGCGTTGATAAAGCGATATTCGGGCTTTTTGACCGCGTGCCAAAAATTTACCGTTCCCGTCACGCTCACCAACGTGCTCGTCCCGGGCGTGAACGATACCGAAAAAGCCATTGCCGCGCTTAAAGAGCTGAAAAAAGCGTTTCCGTCTGCGCGCGGAGTCGAGTTTCTGCCGTTCCGCAAAATGTGCACGAACAAGTACGCCGAGCTCGGATTACGGTACCCCTACGAGGACAAGCGCGAGGCGACCAAAGCGGACCTTGCGAGGGCAGAGGAGATATTTACGATGGCTTAACGCCGCTTTTAACCACTGAATTTCGACTAACGAAAAAGGCAACCGTGTTTTGTACGGCTGCCTTTTTTATACGTTGCGTTTTCTTGAAGCCGATTAGTTTTCGGCGTTTTCGTCGGCGTTGTCTTTCACTACGACGGTTTCGATTACGTCGTCCGTTTCCCCGGGAATAACCACGTCCGGCTCGGCGTCGACAACCTCCTCGGGCTGTTCGCTCGCCGCCGCTTCGTCGGCTTTTGCTTCGCTCGCGTCAGAGCTCGTTTCGGTTTCCGCTTTTTTGCGCTTACCGAACAGACCGAAGCCGCGCTTTTTCTTCGTTTTTTCGGGTTCGGCGGCCGCCTGCGTTTTCACGTCGTCGTCCGCGTTCTTCGTTTTTTCGGGCTCGGCGGCAGGCTCGTCGGAAGTCGCGGTTTCATCGTTCTGCGTTTCGTCCGCTTGCTTTTCGGCGTTAGCCTGACCTGCGGCTTCACTCAGGAACTCGCGCTTGAGTTTGCGCTCCACGGCAGGGGTGTAGAAGGTGATAAACACGTTCTGAATGGCGTCGAGAATCATGAAGATGCCCATCATGACAGAGCAGGCTTTGACGTCCTCGGGCGGCCACTTAATCAGGAATAAGCCGCCGGCGATAGTAAGCAGCGAGAGTACGAGCAGAATCCACCACACGGCGTTTTTAAATTGTTTGGTGGAAACGGCGGCGTGAAGCTTGAACGAGCCGTCAATCATCATCACCGCGCCGATAAACAGCGCGAGCAGCAGCACCGCGTCGTCGTTGCGCTTAATCAGCAGGAAAATGCCGGCGAACAGCGCGCACGCGCCGCCCAGCAGGAAGAAAAAGAACTTTGCCTGGCGCTTCTTGTCGAGCAGAGCTATGAGGATTAGCACCACGCCGAAAACAATCGTTATGATGCTTATGGTCAAAACGGCTGTGGGCAGAGCGTCGCCCGGGAACGCTATTAGGCATATACCGGCAGCAAGGAACAGCAGGGCAAACAGCAAAACGCCCCAGCTATATGATGCGACCGACTTGAAAAATTTGTTCATCGTAACCTCCGAATTCGGTATCTTCGATATTATATCAGCGTTAAACGTTTTTGTCAACCGCCGCGGCAAAATATTTCGCGCCGCGCGCAACCGTCATATAATCTTATGCCGGTTAATTCGCTGCGGTGCGTTCGCAATCCGCACGGGGTCAGCGACGGAAGTCCGTTCCGCGCAGCATGGTTTTGCGATAGGCGGAAGGGGTGAGCCCCGTTACCTGCTTGAAGCGAACGAAGAAGTTTGTTGGGTCGGAAAAGCCGCACCTTATTCCCGTTTCCGTGACGGACAAGTCCTCGCCCAGCATCTTGCAGGCGACGGACACGCGGTATCGGATGAGGTAGCGGATGGGCGAAATGCCGGTGTGCCGCCGAAAAAGCGTGACCAGATAGCATCTGTCGACATGCGCGACTCGAGCCAAATCGTCGAGAGTCACCGCGCGCATATAGTTTTCGGCAATGTAATCGGTGACCGCCTTCACCGCGGGGTTTACCTTAATCCGAGTTTCACGGCAAGGCGAAGGCAATGCGACGGCAATCGCGTCAAGGAGCTCATAGCACGCCGACAGCATTTTCAGCGAGGCGAACTTGTCCTTTTCGGGCGCGAGCTCGGTAAGCCTGATAAAGGCTTTTTCCACGAGCGCGGTTTCGTCTAAAAAAATCACGGGGTTGTCGTCGGTGAGGTTTATCGAGCGCAAAAACCGCTCGAAGCCGTCGCCGTTAAAGCACGCCCAATAGTAGGAGTAGGGGTCGTGTTCGTCGGACTTGTAGTAGTGGTAGCGTTGCTTCGGCAGAAGAAACAACGCGCCGCGCCCCAGCTTGTACAGCACGTCGCCCACAAAGAACTCGCCCTTGCCGCGGCAAACGTATTGAATACAGTAGTCGTACCGCTTGTCGGTGGTGTAGTATTGATAAGGCTGGTCGGCGAGCAATCCGACGTGGCTCAAAATCACGTTGGAAAACTCCAGCGTGTCCACGTCCTCGGAAATCTTATCCACCGCAATCGGCTTGTTTTTCATCTCGTCCATACCGCAATTATACCCCGAAGTCTCCGCTCCCGTCAATCGAAATCACAATATAATTAAGTTTTACGCAAAAATAGCCTATTGATTTTACATGAAAAACGTAATATAATATAGTTATCATAGCTTCGGCACGCGCCGAAAAGGAAAAACGGATGAAAAAAGCGAGAATCGGAATAATAGGGCTCGGTCAGCGCGGCAGCGGACTTACGGACACGCTGCTCGCAATCGACAGGGCGGACATAACGTATGTGTGCGACCTCTACAACGACAGGGTGAAGAGCGAAATCGAAAAGGTTGAGAAAAAGCGCGGAGCTTCGCCGAAAGGTACGAGCGATTACCGCGACGTGCTCTCGTCGGAAGAAGTGGACGCGGTGCTTATTTCCACGAGCTGGGCGATGCACGTTCCGATTGCCGTCGCCGCGATGAAAGCCGGCAAGGCGGTTGCGCTGGAAGTGGGCGGAGCCTACGACGTAAACGACTGTTATCGGCTGGTGGCGGCGTGGGAAGAAACGCGCGTGCCGTTCATGTTTATGGAAAACTGCTGCTTCGACAGGTTCGAGATGCTGGTCGCCTCGCTCGTCCGCAACGGCGTGCTGGGCGAAATCGTACACTGCCACGGCGCGTACAGTCACGACCTCCGCGACGAAATACTCGGCGGCAACGTCAACCGCCACTACCGCCTCCAAAACTACCTCAACCGCAACTGCGAGAATTACCCCACGCACGAGCTGGGACCGATAGCGAAAATTCTTGGCATAAACCGCGGCAACCGCATGGTAACGCTGTCGTCGTTCGCGTCGAAAGCGGTGGGGCTCACCGAGTTTTCCTATTCGGACAAAAACCCCGATTCCGCTCTCAGGGGCGCGAAATTCCGTCAGGGCGACGTAGTGACCACCGTCATTACCTGCGCCGGCGGCGAAACGATAACGCTCACGCTCAACACAACATTGCCGGGCTACTATTCGCGCGAGTTCACCGTGCGCGGCACCAAAGGCACCTGCAATCAGGAAGCGAACATGATTATTCTCGACGACGGCTTGGGGCATAAGTATTGGGAGCCGCATCTCACAATCGGGCACTTTATCAACAACGCCGACAATTATAAGGAGTATTTGCCGAGCGAGTGGCGCGACATCACCGACGAACAGCTGAAGCTCGGTCACGGCGGCATGGACTTCATCGAGTTCGAGAAGTTTGTTTCCGCGTTGCTCGACGGCGAAGAAATGCCAATCGACGTGTACGACGCGGCGGCATGGATGGCGGTTTCCGCGCTGTCCGAGCAGTCGATAGCTCTTGGCGGCGCACCCGTGGCGTTTCCCGACTTCACGGGCGGCGCGTGGGTGACGAGAAAACCCAAGGACGTCGCCGAATATCCCGTGATAAAACGCGATTGACGGCGTAACGGTGCAATAAGCGAAAAGAAAACGGTTAAAAACAGGGGAAGCAACGTTTTCAAGACTTTTCAGGGGAACTTATATTACAAACACAAATAAAATAGTGACGCCGTCGTCTTCAAGTATTCCGACGGCGGCGTATAGCCTTTCGTTTCCGACCTTACGGAATCCGGGCAAGGCATGGATTTAATTACCGACTTGTTTGTAAGAACGCTTAAAAGCGTATACAAAAAATAATCTTCGGGATAGCAATATAGACCGATACGTCGGTTATCGGCTTCCCAAACGGTTTCTTCGTTTCAGCTCCCGAAGAAGGAGAGAAGGTCGGTAAAATATTCTTTTGCGACGGCGTCGTTCGAGCCGTAAATTTCGTGCTTCGCGCCCTCGTAAAGCTTGTATTCGCACGAACGCAGGCGCGCGGCAAGTTCGAGTTGCGGCTTACGCTCGACGATGTTGTCGAGTCCTGCGATGGCGATAAAAACTTTCGCCTTAATCTTTTCGGGTTCGCCGCGTTTGAGGATTTTCTTTTTTACTCTCAGTGAATTGTTCACCCAGCCGTAAGTGCACGAATAGTTTTGGTAGTCGGGATTCGCGCGCTTGATTGCGTTATATTCGTCAAATCGCGCCTCGGAAGTCTTTGCCGAGTCCGAAAAGCTCTCGTCGCCGGGGTAGGCTTTCGACACGAACGCACGCTTTTTGCTCTTGCCGAACGCGATTGCGACGCGCGTTATCATTCTGCCGCACCAAGCCGGTATGCCGCCCGTGCTCGGCATAATCATAGGCGAGGAGAGGAATGCCTTTTTGAACGCGTCGGGGCGCTTTTCGAGATACAGCAGTCCGATTGCGCACCCCATTGAGTGAGCGAGAAGGTACTGCTCGTTTTGCCGTTCGGCTTTTACAAACTCCGCGAACAAGCCGAAGTCGCGGACGTACTCGTCGAAGCTGTCAATATGCGTCAACGTTTTGTCCGCTACGCTTCGGTACGACAACGCGTGTCCGCGGTGCTCGATAATGTAAACGTCATAACCGCCGTTAAGAAGGTAATAAGTCGTTTCGTGCCATTTTTCCGCCGACTCGGTAAAGCCGTGCGAGATAATCACCGTTGCCGCCGAGGAGTCGGCAAGGTAGCGGACGTAGTGCAGCGGTTTACCGTCGTAACCGGCAACGTAGCCGTCGTAACGCCGCGCGTTGATATACGGCATGACGCGCGTCTGCATTTCTTCGGCGTAGTTCGCCTCGTCCGCGAAAATCTTGTCAAGCTCGTCCATGCTTTACTCCTCGCTCCGTTCTTCCTTGTCGCCGATCGACTCGTTGTCCGTGCTCGCCGTAACGCTCGCTTCCGCTCCGTTTTCGTCGGCGCATGGCAAGCCTGCGGCTTCGAGGTCGCTTGTCGCCGTCTCCGCGGAAATTTTGCCCATAATCATCTTTTCGTTATAGAGGAAGAACAGCGCCGCGCCGATTACGCAGAACACGGTTGCGACTATCGCGGTCGCGCGATAGGAAAACTCGCTGCCCGACACTGTCATGGACGTAAAGACGAGCAGTGAAATCGCCTGACCCATTTTCATGGCAAAGGTGCGGGCGGCGAAGAACATTCCGCTGCGTTGTTCGCCCGATTCGCGCGCGTCCGCCTCGGCGATGTCGGCAACTACCGCTTGCGGCAGAATGCCGAGGATTGCCATCGGCACGCCGGCCACCACGGCTATGATATAGCCCCACGCCATGCCCTCGCCGCAGAACACGGTAATCAGAAAGACCGCCGCGTAAGCGAAGAAGCCCGTGATAATCAGTTTCTTTTTGCCGAACTTCGGCGCGAGCTTGTTGACGGCAGGGTACAGGCACAGACTGACCGCCGTCATGATAACGGTGAGAATAAACGAATTGCTCTCGTCCGCGTGCATCAGCCGCGTGATATAGAACGCAAGTCCCGTCTGGAACAGCGTTACGGCGAAGAAATAAATGACGTCCGAGTATACGAAGCGACGGAACTGACCGTTCTTGAATGACTTAAAGAGCGACGAGAAAGCCTTGGTTTTGACGGGCTCCGACGAGATATACTCGCGCTCCTTGATTAAAAACGACGGTACTAGCATCGCGATTGCGGCGATTGCCGCGAGTATCGCTATCGCTATTCTGACCGCGCTCGCCCGACCGACGGCGGACTCGAAAAGCCCTGCGAGATTAGGCAAAAGGTACGCCACCGAAAAGCCGGCGATATATGTGAACGAAATGTAGGTGGACACGTTTATGCGGTTTTTCTGCGTGTCGCCGAGCTCCGCAATCAGCGCGTTGTACGGCGTGCAGTAGATGGTCATAAATAGATAGAACAGCATGAGCGTGACGAAAAGTATCGCGTCGTTTGCAATCACGCTGCCCGTCTGCGGAAGAGCGAAAACGCCCACGGTTATCGCCGCGAACGGCACGGCAATCACCTTCATGAACGGTATTCTGCGGCCGCCCTTGAAATTGCTTCCGTCCGACCAGCCTGCAATCAACGGGTCCGTTACCGCGTCGAAAATTCGCCCGACGGCGGTGATGATGCCGAACAGAGTAAGCCCCAAAAACAGCGGCTGAGTGCTGATGTTCGACGAGAAAGCCGCGTTTTCGCCGGTGTAGTAGTACACCATCCAACTGCTGATAATGCCGGATAGCAGGCTCCAGCCGAACTGCCCGACGGCAAAAATCCACAGTACCTTGTTCGTTATTTTTTTCATAACGCTCCCTACGATTAAAAATAGTTTTGTCGTTTATAGTATACCTAAGTTTTTCGACGATGTCAACAATTGAATACCGCGCTCGTCGGCTTTCGCGCCCGTTCGCCGTTAATTCGGGCTGCCCGTAAGCTCCGCGACGGAAGAGGGGAGCGGTCGGTCGCTGATAATCGCCGTAAGCTCGTCTGCCGAGCAGAGCCGATGATAATACGTCTTGCCGATTTTCTCGTGGGCGCACAGCAGCACGCGCTTTTTCGCGCGTAACATCATCGCTCTCCTCACGACGTCCTCTTCGACGGAAATGTCCGTCGCTTCGCCCGTTTCCGTCAGCCCCCGACAGGAAAAGAACGCGATGTCGGCGTTGTAGCACGAGATAGTGTTCAGCGCGTCCTGCCCCGACAGCGTGCGTAGCGTGGGAATAAGGCTGCCGCCCGTGGAAATCGCCGGCACGCCGAACCTGTCCAGCTCGACGAGCGCGCTCAGCCCGTTCGTGAGCACGCGCACGTTACGCTTCCCGGCTATGTACGGCACGAGCTTCAGCGACGAGGACGAACCGTCCAGCATAATCAGCGAATCGTCGGAAAGAAGCTTCGCCGCTTCCTCCGCCATGATTTCTTTTTCGCGCAGGTTTTCGTATTCGCGGAGCGCAAACGGGATTTTCGAGCCGGCAGAGTCCGCAGTGAACACCGCGCCGCCGTGAGTGCGCCTCAGATACCCTTGCCTTTCAAGCTCCGCGAGGCTGCGCCGCACCGACGGCTCGCTCGAATACAGCCTTACGGCAAGCTCCTTGACCGTCACCTTTTTTTCGGCAATCAGTATTTTCAGTATTTCCGTTTCGCGTTCGCGCATGATTTTCATCCTCCGTTAGCCCGCGGTTTTTATCGTTATGACGATTATACCGCGGCTTTGCCGCCGCCGTCAATCGAATGTTGAGCGTTTGAGCGATTTTTGGCGGTAATTTTATCAATATTGTGAGCGAATGATTATTTTTAGCGGCGAATATTGACTATTTTGCACGTTTGCGGTATTATAGTGCGGTAGTCGCGGAGATAATCCGCGTAAACGATAAAAGCTGAGAGGCGACGAATGATAGCAAAATTACAGGCGCACAGGGGAGTAAGCACGGACTATCCCGAGAACACGCTCGCGGCGTTCAACGCGGCGGCAGACGAGGGATACGCGATAGTGGAGTGCGACCCCAAGTACACGTCGGACGGCGTGATAGTAATGCACCACGACCGCACGACCGGGCGCACGGGCAGAAACGCGGACGGAAGCGCCGCTCCCGACGTGCCCGTTTCCGATTTGACGTTCGACGAGCTCCGCAAGCTCGACTTCGGATTGTGGAAAGACGAGAGGTTTCGCGGCGAAAAAGCCCCCACTCTTTCAGAAACGCTGGAGTTTTCGACTGCTCGCCGCATGCCGATAAAGCTCGACAACGTGTGGCAGGGCTTCCCCGAGGACATCAAGGAAAAGCTGTTTTCGGAGCTTCGCGCGAGCGGCGCGGATGTGGGAATAACCTGCAATACGCCCGAGCACGTCCGTTACGCCGTAGAGCATACGACGCGCGGCGCTATCCACTACGACGGCGCGCTCGACGAGGCGTCGCTTGCGGCGGTCAGGGCTAGTGCCGACAATCGCGAGCTTTACGTCTGGGTGTGCTACGACAATGAGCTCACGGGCTGGTTCAAGGGAGAAAAGGCTTCGGCGGAGGTCTGCGCCGGGGCAAAACGCTACGGCAAGCTCGGCGTGTGGATTCTCTCGCGCGAGGACGAGCGCGAACGAGCGGAGGCGTTCGGCGCGGAAATAATCGAAACGACCGGCAGCCTTAAACCGTAAAAAGGCTGAAATCCAAGGAAATCGTAAAGGAGATTGAATATATGAAAACCACGGCAGTAAGACTGTACGGCGCGAACGATTTGAGAATAGAAACGTTCGAGCTTCCCGAAATAACCGACGACGAAATACTGATGCGAGTAGTCACGGATTCGCAGTGCGCGTCCACCTATAAGGCGGTCAAGCAGGGCACGGCGCACAAGCGCGTTCCCCCGGACATCGCCGAGCACCCCGTGATTATCGGTCACGAAATGTGCGGCGAAATCGTCAAAGTCGGCAAGAACGTGACGGGCTGGAAAGAGGGACAGCACGCGGTGATTCAGCCTGCGCTCAAGCTCGAGAGCGGCTACGACCCCGGCTATTCCTACCGCTATATCGGAGGCTGCTCGACCTATGTGGTCGTGCCCAAAATCGTGCTCGACCGCGGCTGCCTAGTCCACTACGAGGGCGACGGCTTTTTCGAGGGCTCGCTCGTCGAGTCGCTGGGCTGCGTGCTCCGCGGCTACAAGGGGCTTTACCATACCGACTACGAAACGTACACGCGCTATGACGGCGCGAAAAAAGGCGGCAAAATCGCGATTCTCGGCGGAGCCGGTCCGATGGGCATAGGCACTGCCGAGCTCGCCCCCGGCTATGGCAACGCTTCGCTTACCGTCGTCACCGACGTAAACGCGGAACGTCTTGCCTACGCCGCGAAAAAATGCTCGCCCGAAGCTGCGGCAAAACGCGGCACAAAGCTTGTGTACGTCAACACCTCAGATATGTCCGACCCCGAAGCGGAGCTCATAAAGATATCGGACGGCGGCTTCGACGACGTATTCGTAATGGTGCCTATTCCCGCGCTGTTCACGATGGCGGAGCGCATTTGCCGCGAGGACGGCTGCATCAACTTCTTCGCAGGTCCTGCCGTGCATCACATCGACGGCGCGATTAACCTTTACAGAATACACTACGACGGAATCCACGTCGTGGGTACCGCCGGCAGTATTCCCGAGGACACCGTGGACACGATTAAGCTTCTGGAAAACAAGACGGTCAATGGCGGCGCGCTGGTGTCGCACATTCTGGGACTTAGGGCGGTACCCGAAACCATCTTTGCGATGGAACGTCCGTCGGGGCTCAAAAAGGTTTGCTACCCGTCGCTCGATTTGCCGCTCGTTGCGCTCGAGGACTTTGAAAAATTAGGCGAAACCGACCCCATGTACGCCGAGCTTCACCGCCTCGTCCGAAAACACGACGGACTGTGGAACGCCGAAGCCGAGCGTTACCTTTTGGCTCACGCGCCCAAGCTCGAGAACTGACTGCGGGCGAGAGAGGACTGTATGAAAATAATCACATTGACGTTGTGCCCGGCGTTCGACCTGCATTGCTTTACGCGCGGTTTCAAGCCGTTTCACGAAAATTCCGCCGATATAACCGCGTTCGACGCAGGCGGCAAGGGCGTAAACATTTCCCGTGCGCTGAGCGCAGGCGGCACGGACAATCTGGCGATAGTGGCGGTGGGAGCGGACAACGGCGCGGAGTTTCTGAAAAGGCTGGACGCGGACGGCGTGAAGTACGAAAAAATCGAAGTGCCCGGCAGAATCCGCGAGAATATAACCGTGCACACCGACGACGCGCCAGAAACGCGAATAAGCTTCAAGGGCTTTTCGGTGGACGGCGGCTTTACAAAGCGCGTGCGCGAAGTCGTGCTTGAAAACGCCGAGCAGGGAGCGGTCGTCACGTTTACCGGGCGGCTTCCGGACGGCGCGGACAAAAAAGAAATAATCGCGCTTATACGCGAGCTGAAAGACAAGGGGATAAAGAGCGTTATCGACTCCAAGTCGTTTACGCTTGCCGACCTCATCGAAGCCGAGCCGTGGCTGATAAAGCCCAACGAGGAGGAAATCGCGGACTATGCTCGCGTCGAAGTCGGCGGCGCGGAGAGCGCGGCGAAAATCGCGACGGAGCTATACGAAAAAGGCATCGAAAACGTGATGATAAGCCTGGGCGGCAAGGGCGCGGTGCTCGCCTGCCGCGACGGAGCGTTCGCAGCCAATGCGCCCGAGGTCAAAGTTGCGTCGACGATAGGCGCCGGCGACAGCTCGATTGCAGGCTTTATCGCGGCTTTCGCGAGGGGAGAAAGTCCCTCCGAATCTTTGCGCACCGCCATGATTTACGGCACTGCCGCATGTATGCGCGAGGGCACGCTTCCGCCCGAAAGATCCGACCTTGCCGAAATCGCGAAACGCGCCGCGGTGCGCAGAGTGGAGTAGCATGCCGTATGCAAGCCGCGACTTTACACACGATAATAGAAAGATTAAAGGGTATTTAAGCCGTATGAAGAAGAAAAACGCCCTCCGCTTAGGAGAGTGTTTTTTCTTTGCGGAAAGCCGCGGTTACATTTTTGAAATTTTTTCTATGCGCGAGTACGCGTCGGCAACGAACGCGTCGGGCTCGACTCCCGGGTACGGGTGGGAGGAAACCTCCAGCATCAGCGAGCCGCGATAATCGTATTCGTCAAGCTTGCGCATCATGCGCGCGTAGTCGATATTGCCGTCGAAGGGCAGAACGTGCATGTCTGGGTCGCCCATCGGGTTGTTCTTGTCCCTGCCGAGGTTGTCGTGAATGTGAGTGAATGCCATGCGCGAGCGGAAAATATCGGGGAAGCACACCGTTTCGGTATAGCAGTGCTCGTGACCGCAGTCGTAGCAGAACTTCACGTTGTCCGCGTCCTCGTACCTGTCGACGAAGTACGCCACGTTCCCGACTTTTCGTAGGTTTTCAAACGCGACGACGACGTTCTTTTTCGCCGCGTACTCGACCAGCTCGTCGTAGCGTTTTAAGCCCTCGTCGCAAATCTCGGGAGCCTTCCAACCGCTGCTTATATGCGCGACGATAGCGCCGATGCCCGTCGCCGCAGCCGAGTCTACGGACTGAATCATGCCGCAGTAAATTCCCTTAAAGTCGTCGCCGGGCAGCCACATATTGTTTATGCCGCCGAACGGCGCGTGAATAAACTCAAGGTCGAGCTCCAGCCGCGAGCACTTGTTCGCTATCTTTTCGACGGTTTCAATGTCGTACCGCCCGGTAAAGGTGCTCTCGAATCCGCAAGCCGCAATGCGGTCAAGCGAAACGAGGCTGTCCTCGCCGTCGATACACTCCGCGATGATACCCTTTTTTCTCTTCATAATTATTAAGCTCCGTGTGCGGCGTTTTAAGTAATGGTACTCCCGAGCAGAATCGAACTGCTAACTGCCCCTTAGGAGGGGGCTGTTATATCCGTTTAACTACGGAAGCACGGACATGCGAGAGGAGAAGCGCCGCGCTTGCCCTCACGCACAAGTAGATTAACACAATCGGAATAAAAAGTCAAGCGACGGCGAGAGATTTTAGCATATCCGCGCGGAATTATAAAAAGCGACGGCGAAAAAACTCGCAGCCGCTTGTAGTTATATACGCTTGAGCTTTTACTAAATCGAAATCAACGCCAACGCCATCAGAAAGGCGAGCACGGCGCACACCGTTCCGAAAAAGAACTCTTTTGGAGTGTGCCGCGACAGCTTAACCGAAGCCCACGCCGACAAGCCGAACAGCGCGGCGCAGGGAATAATGCACCAAAGCCCCACGACGTAGCACAGGAACACAAGCGGTCCCGCGGTGCCGCACGCGTGACCGCTGGCTCTCACTCCGAACAGATTGAACACGATGAGCAGCGACACGGAGAAGAAGTAGGTCGCGCACATCAGAGTCACCTCGTCGCCGAGATTCCACAGCGCCGCGAGAACGAACGCAACGGTGTAGCCCACCGCGCTGAACGCAAACGCCATAACGCGCTGAGCGTTCCGTCCGCGGATTTTACGCGGCAGCAACATCGACAGCGGATAGGACAAAAGCGGAAACACCCCGATTCCGAGAACGGGCACCGCCACGCTGCCAGCGGCGGAAAATGCCTCGCGCCGAGCGAAATACAACGTCGCCATCAGCGCGAAAAACAACAGCGTCGGCAGCGTCAGCACGCGCACAATCCGAGCAAAAACCATCGCCGCGCGGTTTTTTATAAATTCGTTATCCATACTTGACCTCCTTGTTATCTAGTTTCCAATACTAGTATATGTATTTCACTCAAATATGTCAACCGTTTTTGCCTGACTTCTCGTAATTTTTAAAATTATTTAGAAAAGCCGAGGCGGAAAAAGCGGCAAATGCTCGCAAGCGGTTGCAAAAAACCGTCACGCGTGCTATAATATGGTAAAATATAAATAGGGAGGCAAATCGGAGGAAAAGATGAAGCTACTGATGGCGATAATATCAAAGGACGACAAATCCGAAGCGGAGCGCGCGTTGACGAAAGAGGGGTTCATGCTGACGGAGATGGGCTCGATGGGCGGCTTTTTGAGAAAGAAGAGCGTCACGCTGCTTATCGGTACGACCGAGGACAAGGTGAAGCGCGCCAAGGAAATACTGAAAAAGACCGCCGGCAGGCGAGTAATCGGCATCGGCAATTCTACGGCTAACATAAGCAGCGGTTTGGCGCACAACGCAGAAACGGTGGGCGGAGTGCCGGTCGAATCGGAAATCGGCGGCTGTACGATTTTCGAGCTGAACGCCGACAAGATGACAAAGTACTGAAAAACGCGCCGATAGGGTGCTATTATTGCAAGGTATATTGCAAAACGTACTTTATGTTTGTAAAAATGTTGCAAAATGCGATTAAAAGCGGTATTATTAAGAAAAAGACTAGCGGAGGCAAACAATGAAATTACCGTTCAAAGTAGATTTAAGCGATAAGGTGGCGGTTGTGACGGGCGGCGGCGGAGTGCTGATGTCGGCGTTCGGCGAAGCGCTGGTAAAGTCGGGCGCAAAGGTAGCGTTCCTCGACATCAACGAGGAAGCGGTCAAAAAGGTAGTCGAGGGCTTGGGCGACAACGCTATGGCGGTCAAGTGCAACTGCCTGGATAAGGCGGACATCGCGCGCGCGAAAGAGAAAGTCAACGTGCGTTTCGGAAAGGTTAATTTCCTTATAAACGGCGCCGGCGGCAACAATCCGAAAGCTACTTGCGACAACGAAACGATGACTCCCGACCTTACCGGAGTAAAAGACTTCTTTGCTTTGGACGAGAGCGGTCTTAAATTCGTGTTCGACCTTAACATAACCTCGGCGTTTCTGGTCACGCAGGTTTTTGCCGAGGACATGGTAAAGACGGGCGGCAACATCATCAACATCTCGTCGATGAACGCGTTTCGTCCGCTCACCAAGATTCCGGCTTACAGTGCGGCAAAAGCAGGCGTCAGCAACTTCACGCAGTGGCTCGCGGTGCACTTCGCGCCCTGCAAGATTCGCTGCAACGCGATTGCTCCCGGCTTCTTCGTGACCAATCAGAACCGTGCGTTGCTGTTTAACGGCGACGGCACGCCCACCGCGCGCACGGGCAAAATCCTGAACGCAACGCCTATGAAGAAATTCGGCGAAGTAGACGACCTTATCGGCACGCTTTTGTGGCTTTCGAGCGACGAAGCCTCGGGCTTCGTTACCGGCAGCGTAATCGCCGTCGACGGCGGTTTCGCGGCATACAGCGGCGTGTAATAAATAAAGTCCCACGCGATTACCGCAGAAAATTTTACGGGCGAAAAGGGCGCGGCGGCATGGCGACCGAGGGAACCGGTAAAGCAGTTTCCGCGGATTTAGGTCAGACGTTCAAGATTTCCCCCGGCGTTATTATTGCGAAAAAGTCTACGTTTGCCGTTTGCGACATAAAGGGTAGCGGCGAGGTGCGACACGTTTGGGCGACTTGCGCGCCGGTCGGGTTTCAAGGCATCGTCGCAGAGTTTTTTTACGACGGCGCGGATTTTCCGTCCGTCAGTATGCCGCTCGGTAAATTGTTCGCGATCGGCGGCGTTCGTATACTTAAAGAAAATAACCGACGTAAAAAATTACTACAAACAAGGAGAATAAAATCATGACCGATATGGAAAAAATCGCGGCGGCGAAAATCGTCCCCGTGGTTAAACTCGAGAGAGTAGAAGATACCGAAGGCGTGCTGGGCGCGCTGGAAAGAGGCGGCATACCCACCGCGGAAATCACGTTCCGCACCGCTTGCGCCGCCGAAGCAATCAAGTACGCGAGCGAGCATTTTCCCGAAATGATTGTGGGAGCCGGCACCGTGGTCAACGTCAGACAAGCCGAGCAGGCGGTTTACGCCGGCGCTGAGTTTATCGTCGGACCCGGCTGGTCGGATTCGGTAGCGGAGTTCTGCGAGGCTTCGTCGGTGCCGTACCTTCCCGGCTGCGTAACCCCCACGGAAATCATTCGCGCGCTCGACAAGGGTATAAACATAGTCAAATTCTTCCCGGCTTCGGTTTACGGCGGCTTGAAAGCGATAAAGGCTCTCGCCGCGCCGTTCGTTGGCGTCAGGTTCGTTCCGACCGGCGGCGTGAACGCGCTTAACCTCGCCGAATACCTTGCCTGCGACAAGATTTACGCGGTAGGCGGCAGCTGGATGGTCGACGGCAAGCTCGTCGCGGAAAAACGCTTCGACGAAATCGAGCGCCTCTCTCGCGAAGCGGCTGCAATCGCCGCCACCGTGCGCCCGTAGGGGAGTTATATTCGGCTTCGCCGAGTGATATTTCGCCATATAATATAAGGAATAGGAAAAACGGAAACGATTTATTGTCGCTTCCGTTTTTTTAATGCGTGCGTTTTTGCATAGAAAAAATATCACTTATTCATTTCCGTTCGAGTCGCCCGAGCCCGGGGAACGCCCGAAAAACATCTTATAGCTGCGGTAGAATGTGGTGTAGTCCTCGAAGCCGCTCATGACGTAAGCCTTTGTGGGGCGAACGCCGCCCTGAATGAGATTGTGCGCGTACATGACCTTTTTATTGCGGACGTATCGCATTATGCTTATCTTCATCGCCTTTTTGAAGGAGTGGTAGAGCGTGGACTTAGAAACGTAAAGGTCGGTTGCCATTTGTTCGAGCGAAGTTATGCTCGTCAGATTTTCGCGGATATATTTCATGACGCGCGAGTTGAACTCGTCGAGGTACTTGAATTCGTCGCGGTTGCTTTCGGCGTCGGTCATGCAAATCAGCATCATGTTTTCGGTGAGCAGAGCGCGCTCGACAACCTTGTAATCGCGCTCGTCGAGAGTGCGGCGGTACTCGATAAGTCGCTGAAAATTCTTGGTAATCTGCGAAGCCGCGCCCAGGTGAAAGAACTCGCCCTTGGAAAAAGCGCGCGTAACGAGGTCGTTCGGCAGATAATCTGCGGACACGTTGAACACGCAGCGCGAATAATTGGTATCGTCTTTTAGAATCATGTAATGATATTTCGACGGCTTTATCAGCAGCAAATCGAAGGGCGCAAGCTGATACTTGCGGCTCTCGACTACATACTCGCCCTGCACGTCGAACATAAAAAGTATCTCGGCAGAGTCGTGGAAGTGCTTTGCAAACTGATTCGCCTTGCAATGCTCGTTCATCGAGTAGCTGCTGTAGCAGCCGCCCTGAAGCTGAACGTGCATCGATAATTCGCCCATTTGAGGTTCTCCTTGCGCTATTGCTCGGGCGTGACTACCCGACGCGGTTATAGTATAGCACACAAATGCTAAAATTGCAAACTATTTTGATTTTTTTTGATATTGTTTTAATAAATTTACTGTGATATACTGCATCTAACAAGGTATGCCGAGAATAAGGGCATACTATGCACTAAGGACCGGAGGAGAAGCATGAAATTCGGTGCACAGCTTTATTCGCTCAGGAATTTTATAAAGACCGAGAGCGACATAGACGAAACGTTTGGGAAAATCAAAGCGATGGGTTACGACAACATTCAGTTTTCGGGCGCGGACTTTAACGCGGAATCGCTGAAGAAAACTATCGACAAATACGATTTGCCGGTAAACCTCACGCACATTCCCGCGCAGAGGTTGCTTGATGATACGGACAAGGTTATCGAGGAGCACAAGATAATCGGTTGCGACTATATCGGATTGGGAGCGATGCCGCACGCGTTCCCGTTCACCGGCGGACTGAAAGAAGTAGACGAGTTTATCGCGGATTTTGAGAAAGTCGCGAAGAAAATCAGCGACGCGGGACTTAAGTTTTCCTATCATCATCACGACTTCGAGTTCAGAAAACTCGAGAACGGTATGACGATTTTCGATTACATTGCCGAACGCGCCGAGCATTTTATGTTCACGCTCGACACCTATTGGCTGCAACGCGGCGGCGTGTCGATACTCGAGTACATAGACAAGATGAAGGGCAGAATCGACTGCGTGCACTTAAAGGATATGATGACCATAGCCGAGGGCGGACAGAAGTTCGCGCCGCTGGGCGTCGGCGTAATCAATTTCCGCGACGTGATACCGGCAATGGAAAAAGCCGGCGCGAAGTACGCGTTCGTTGAGCAGGATGACGCGGTGACCTATCCCGACCCGTTCGGACAAATGGCAATCAGCGCGGATTATCTCAAAGACGGAGGCTGGCTTAAATAATGATAAAGGTAACGCTCAGCGCGTTTGCAGACGAGGCGAGCAAGGACTTTAACGCTCAAATCGCCGCTCTCAAACGCAACGGCATATATAATATAGAATTGCGCGGCTTAGACGGCAAAAACGTTTCTGCGCTGACCGACGACGAAGCCAAGGCTTACGCAAAGACGCTCAAAGACAACGGCATAACCGTGTGGTCGCTCGGCAGCCCCTTAGGCAAAATCGATATTACCGAGCCGCGCGAAAAGCACGAAGAAATGCTGCGCAGACTTATGACGCTCGCAGATATTTTCGGCACGAAGCGCATCAGAATGTTCAGCTATTTCGTGGGCAGAGAGGACTATAAGAAGTACCGCGACGAGGTAATCGACAGACTGCGTGCCCTCGTAAAGATTGCCGACGGCTATATGCTGTGCCACGAGAACGAGTCGGCGATTTACGGCGCGACGGTAGATAACTGCGTCGACATCTACGACAACGTTGACGGCATTTACAGCGTGTTTGACTCCTCGAACTTCATTCAGTGGGACGAGAACATCGGCTACGCCTACGACAAACTGATAAAGCGCGCGGATTATATCCACGCCAAAGACTCGCGTTACAGCGACAAGCTGATTGTACCGCTCGGCTACGGCGACGGCTTGTACGAAAAGATTTTCAAAAACCTCGAAAAGGACACCACCGTCACGCTCGAGCCGCACCTGTTCAAATTCGTGGGCTACAGCGACATCGACAAGAAAGAGCTCAAGGGCTTGTTCTCGTTTGAAAACAGCGACCAATCGTTCGACGCGGCGGTAAAGGCGCTCAAAGAAGTATTGACTAAAAGCGGTTACACCGAAGGAGAAAACGGAGCATGGATAAAGTAAGGTTCGGCGTTGTCGGCATCGGCAACATGGGAAGCAGCCATTGCAAATGGCTCAACGACGGCAAAAGCGTAAAGAACGGCGTACTCACCGCGGCTTGCGACATTAACCCCGAGAAAATAGAGAACATAAAGAAGCAGCTCACCGACGCTTCGGCGGTAACGTTCTTCGACGACGCCGAAAAAATGTTTGGTAGCGGTCTTATCGACGTCGCGATTATCGCGGTGCCGCACTACGACCACCCGGGGCTCGTGATAAAAGCTCTCGACGCAGGGCTCAACGTCATCTGCGAAAAGCCTGCCGGCGTGTACACCAAGCAGGTCAAGGAAATGAACGAGCGCGCGGCGAAGTCCGACAAGATTTTCGCGCTGATGTTCAATCAGCGTACCCGTCCGATTTTCCGCAAAATGCGCGAAATGGTCAAAGAGGGCGCGGTAGGCAACATAAAGCGTCTTAATTGGATAATCACCGATTGGTACCGCTCGCAGTCCTATTACGACAGCGGCAGCTGGCGCGCGACCTGGGCAGGCGAGGGCGGCGGCGTGCTGTTCAATCAGGCGCCCCACAACGTCGACTTGTTCCAATGGATTCCCGACATGATGCCCTCGAAAGTACGCGCGTTCTGCCACTTCGGCAAATGGCACGACATCGAAGTCGAGGACGACGTGACGGCATATTTCGAGTACCCGAACGGCGCAACCGGCGTGTTCATCACCACCACGGCGGACGCCCCCGGCTCCAACCGCTTTGAAATCGTGGGCGACGGCGGCGAACTTATCTTCGACGACGACAAGCTCGTATACAAAAAGCTCAAACAGAACGAGCGCGAGTTCAACAGAACCTGGACAAAGGGCTTCGGCTCGCCCGAATGGGAAAAAATCGACGTCGAAGTCGAGGACGACGGCGTAGAACAGCACGTCCGCGTAATAAACAACGTTGCCGACGCGGTACTCGGAATCGCTCCGCAGTTTATCGACGGCAAAGAGGGTATCAAAGGCGTTGAGCTTGCCGACGCAATGCTTCTGTCGACCTGGCTCGACAAGACCGTGGATTTGCCGTTCGACGACGACCTCTATTTCGAGGAACTAAAGAAGCGCATAGCGACCTCGCGCCTCAAAACCGCGAAGGAAACCGTGCTCGACACCGCAGGCAGCTACGGCGAAAAGAAATAAAACCATTTATTAAAATGATGAATTAACGCTTCGCTTGCGAGGCGATAATGCCGCTACCGCGCAAATACGATTTCACGGCGCGGACGGCGATAAAGCGCGAAACCGCTTTTGAAAATATTAAGGAGGTAAACGATGAACAAAAAACTGAAAAGGATTCTGGCGTGTTTGATGTGCGTTTGCTCCGTAGGAGGGATTATGACCGGTTGCGGAGAAGACAAAATCGATTCACTCGGTGAATCGGACTACGGCACGGTGGCTTTGCCGAACTACAATTACGCAGACGTTGCGCAGGACGGAAACTACAACCGTAACCTGTTCTACCGCAACGACCTCGAGGTGAAGTACGGCGACCCGACTACCATCTACGTCGACGAGGGCGAATGGGCAGGCACGTTCTTCACGAGCGGCACCAGCACCGGCAAGTCGTACAACATCAGCATGTCGAAAAACTTTGTCGATTGGGAGCTCACCGGCGACGGCTACACCCCGGCAAAGAACCATTTCGGCTACGATTGCTTCTGGGCGCCGCAGCTCATGTACGACAAGGACGCGCGCTGGGGCGACTATAACAAGGGAGAAGAGGGCGAGGAGGACAAGAAAGGCTTGTTCTTCATGTACTACTGCGCAAAAACCTCTCCCGAGTACGTCGGCTCGCTCAAAAAGAGCACCAACTACCTTGCGGTGGCGATTGCCACTCAGCCGGGCGGCCCGTACACCGAGTACGTCGGCACCAACCTCAACGGCACTCGCATGGACGCGTCCGTACCGCTCTTCAATATCGAATACATAAATCCCGCAAACCCCGACGCGCTGTGCACCACGCTGGACGACAACGCCGTTTCGGGCTGGGAACTTTACCGCGAAGGCCGTTCGTTTATCGACCCGGCGCCGTTTATCGACCCCGTTACCGGCGACAAGTACATGTTCTTCTGCCGTAACCGTTGCGCCGACACGACCAACGAGATTTGGGGCGTGAAGATGAAGGATTGGGTTACGCCCGATTACACCACGGTCACCCGTATAACCGCGTTCGGCTTCCTTACCGTCGAGGGCGCGGAGACCGGCGACAGAAACCAGGTTTACGACGTCAAGGGCTACACGCTGAAGATTGACGAAGGTCCGTTCGCATACTACAAGGACGGCACCTACTATATGACGTTCTCCATCGGCTCGACCAATGACAAGCTTTACCCCGTGGGTCAGGCGCTCGCGACTTCGCCTCTCGGTCCCTACACCAAGGTGCAGGGCGCGGACGGCGGCATAGTCTGCTCGCCCGGCAGCGATTGGGATATGAACTCGTCCGGTCACCACTCGTTTATCGAAGTGGGCGACGAGCTCTGGATTGTCTACCACAGCTATCCCGTCAGCAGCTCGGGTTCTATCGGCAGCCGCGGTCAGGGCTTTGACCGCGTGTTCCTGCATGCCAACGAAAACGGCAAGATGGTGCTCCACGCAAACGGACCCACCAAGACGATTCAACCGCTTCCCGAGGTTGTCAGCGGCTATAAGAACATAGCTCCGCTCGCGACCGTCACCGCCGCAGGCGCGGCAGAGGGTAGCGACGCAAAATGGCTGAACGACAATCTGATTCTGATGCACGAGGGCGACTCGTTCCTCAACGACCGGATTCCCGAGTTCGAGGTAGAGGGCGACCATACCGTAATCACGCTCGACTTTAACGACTATGTGACCGCGCGTGCGATTATGGTGTACAACGCGTCCAACTTCATGTACACGTTTACCGGCGTCGAGAAAATCGAAATGATGTTCCGCGACAAGGACGGCAAGACCGGCATCGCGACCATCGATAACCTCGGCTTCTGCGTGAACGCGAACATCGTACCGCTCGACTTCATTTACAGCCCCGATGAGCTTGAGGATATCGACGAAACGTACTATACGATTCGTTCCGGCGGCGCAGCGATTGCCGAGTTTAACGAAATCAGCGTCAATAAAATCAGATTTACCATAAAGAAAGGTGAAAAGAGAGACGGACTTAAAGTGAACGAGATAGTCGTTCTCGGCAAGACCGCATAACGGAGGGAAAAATGAGAAAAAAGAGTTTTATTATCGTTTTGCTCGTCCTTGTGATGTCGTTATCGATTTTTGCCTGCGCCGGCGGCGGAAGCCATAACGGCGGCAGCGGCGATTACAAGTTCGACGACTACACCGATTTTACGGGCGACGACACATCGCCCAAGCTCGAGCTGGACGAAGGCATGACGCTCGACGGCAAGCTCGACGAAACCGCGTGGGCGGAGGCGGACAACACCTTGACCGCGACTAGCCCGCACTCCACCGAGGAAGAGCCGCTGGTGATGAACGTCACCACGCACTTCGGCGAAAAAGCGCTTTACTTCGCGTTTGACGTTACCGACAACACGATTTTCGTCAACACGGGACGTCGTCAGTCGCGCAACACCGGCGTAGAGCTTTACCTGTCCTCAATCGACAACTTCACGTTCGGCAATGGCGCAATATCCGTTCGCGTCACGCCCGACGGCAAGGGCGGCGGACTTATCGGCTACTACGTCCCCAGCGGCAACGCTTGGAGCGAAACGACCGCAAAGGGCAAGTATGCCGCCGCAACCTATATCGACGGAGAAATAAACTCCAGAAATAGCGCAAAGGGCTACACCGTAGAGCTCGCGCTTTCCTATGACCTTATCGGCGGCAAGACGAACGCGGTTCAGTACACCGCATCGTTCATTCAGTCGCGCGTTCTCGAGCGTGACGAACGCCTTGACAACACCTTCCTTAAAGGCACGAGCTATCTCCAGCCCGGCAGCTGGATTGGCGTAACCGAGAACAGCATAATACGCGGCGACGAGAAGTATAACTTCCTCGACGAAAACTACGTCGTCACCGACGCGGACATGACTGTCGACGGCAAGCTCGACGACGCTAATTGGCAGACGCTCATCGCCGAGGGTAAGGGCAAGACCATAACCCACAAGGCTTCGGGCATCACGCTCACCACCTATGTGCACTTCGGCGAAAACGGCGTGTATATCGGTCTTGACAGCGACGCGAAAGAAGTCTGGTACAACGCGGAACGCGCAACCAAATACAACACCGGCGCTGAAGTCTTTATCAGCGCGCTCGGCAACACCGTGCTGTCCTCCGACACCGCGCTCCAATTCCGCTTTGCGGTAGGCGGCAACTCGCTTCGTTACAGAGCTAATCCGAATGCCGTGTATCCGTATACCTCGTCCTACGTCCCGGCAAAAATCGCGGGCTCCGTCAAGAACGGCGGCGAATTCAACAAAGCCGTCGACACCGAGAACGGCTACAACGGCGTAGACGGCTGGCAGGGCGAAATCTTTGTTCCCTGGTCGGCGTTCGGCGCTACCACTCCCGAGCAGAAATCGCAAATCGCCGTTTACAACAACCTGTACCTCAGCAAGGGCGACACGGCGTACAATAACGATACCGAGGCGAGAGCGGACGGCTGGTCGTATCTGGCGCCTGCAGAACAGAAAGTGTGGGGCAACGGCTCCGCCGAAGTAAATCCGCAAAAGTCCTTCTTCCGCTTCACCAAAAATGACGGCTTCGTGTTCTGCGGAGTAGAGGTTCCCGACGCGGTAATGCTTAAAAACGCCGACGGTACTTTCACCGCAACGCTCAGCCCGAGATATATCGACGCGGTCACTTCCTCGGCGTTCACCACCGAAACCAAAGAGATTGTCGGCGGCACGTTCGGCGTTTCCGGCGTTCCCGAAATCACGGCAGACGCGTTCACGCAAAATGAGGACGGCAGTTTCACCATGACCGTTTCCGAAGACGCTGCGAAAAAGCTCATAGGCGGCAAGCAGGCTGTGTTCAGGACTGACGACATAGAGGCTTACTTCAACATCGAATACATCGACGTCGATTCCTCGAGGTTTGACGCCGGCAGAGTAAAGGCGTATATCAACTTCAACGGCGGCATCGACAATATTATCGGCGTCGGCACGACGTTTGTCGGACGCGGCACGCCCGAGCTCGTCAAGTACGGCACAGGCTCCGCAATCAACGGCTACTATGCAGCCAACATGAAGAAAGGCTCCGTCAAGCTCAATGAAACCGTGGGCACGGGTAGCTTCACGATGTCGGCTATGGTCAACGGCGACGACATCAAGAATTATATCAAGAGCGAAACCGTGGGCGGCTACGCGTTCGTAATTTTCGGCACGGGCAACGTCGACGGCAACAACGGCTTCTCGCTGAGAGTGCGCAAAGACACGCTTCAAGTTAAGTTCCTCGGTCAGCGCAACCAGCACGACGCGGTGCTCATGAACGTGAGCGGCTGGCAGCGTTGGACGTTCCTTGTCGACCGTGAAACCGCCGGCAAGCTTACCTACACGCTTTACCTCGACAACAACAAGGTTATCGAAAAGACAATCAGCCTCGCGTCCGACGTTTCGCTCGACGTAGAGGGCTATAACACCATCGGTATCGGCGCACCGGGCTGCAACCTCGACGGCGACGGCACGGGCGGCGGCTATACCGACAAATCTATCGGACTCGATGAATACGTCTACATGGCAGGCACTTTCGACTTCAAAGACATGCTTGACATGATTGCATGGGCGAACGAAGCGAACGCCAAGTACGCGTTCTCGACCGACAACGTAGTATTCGACTTCAACGACGTGACCGAGAGCGGCTACGCTCAGCAGCTGAGAGTAGTGGCTTACCCCGAGGACGGCAGCGCATCCGTCAACGTGACCGACGTAACTTTCGGCGCGGAGATTGCCGACTACATTACGAGAGCAGAGGGCGCAGATTACTTCACGCTTTCCATTCCTGCCGACAAGGCAGACGAATTCAGGGCGGGAGTCAGGGCGACCTACACCTACAAGGGCGTGACCAGAACGTTCACCGTCAAGTACATCGCGCTCGAAAAGCTGTACCTCGACGTTACCGAAATCTCCGTGTGGAAGAAGAACAAGGTCGGCGACAACTATGTGTTCACCGTCCGCGTCTACGGCGACAGCGAGCACAACGCTATCGTTACCGGCGCAAACTTCGGCGAATGGAATGGCTATGCCACGGATAAGGGCGAGGGCGTATATGAGCTCACCGTTCCTGCAAACGTAGTAGAAGGCTTGAGCTCGGTCAAGAACATTACCGTAAGCAAGGGTAATGCGACCGCCGCGGACTTCAACTTCGAGTACAAGAGCTTCACCGACGCGGAAATCGCGGCTATCGCTACCGACGCGGAAGCTTACTACGACTTCAACGGCAACGTCACCGACAGAATCGGCAACGCCAAGACCGCGGCTGTCAAGGGCTCCGTGGCTTACAACGACGAGAATACCGCGCTGAAACTCACCACCAACGTAAACACCGTCGGCGCAAACATCGCGCTGGGTACCGGCGACTTCACGATGTCCTTCGACGCTAAGATTTACTCTGAGTTCTTCAACGGCAACGCAGGCTACGAGCTCGTTTCTTCGGGCGTAAACGTCGGCAATTCCAAAGCTACTGACGTGTTCCAATTCTCCGCTCACGGCGACAGAGGAGTGCTCCGTATCCAAATCGGCGACAACGTTCCGAACTTCTATTACAATAATACAAAGGGCAAACTCAACCTCGATAATTGGCAGAGATTCACGTTCGTAGTAGAACGCGGATTGCCCTGCGACGACGAAACTCAGGAAACCGTGAGAACCACGCTTTACCTTGACGGCGTCATGATTGAGAGCAAGACCCGTTCGATGCCCAAGGGCGCAGTGCTCGGCAACGGCACACTGTACTTCGGCGGCAACACGACCTGGACTCCCGGCAAGACCTCCGAAATCGACAACTTCACGTTCGCAAGAAGAGCGCTCACCGCAAGAGAGATTGAGGGTATCGACAGCTACTACGAGGAAATCGCAACGGCGGCAGGGTGGCACGTCGACAACGTGACGTTCGACTTCACCGAAGTCACAGATAACGCTCCGTTCACCGCGTTCGTCAACTTCACTACCAACGGCAGCGGCGCGAACATCTTCGGCGCGACCTTTACGGGACTGCCCGAAGGCGTCACGATCACCGAAAGCATATCGGCACCCGGCACGTACACGCTTAACGTTCCCTACGCTAAGCTCGGCGAACTGAGAAGCGGCGTAACCGTCACCGCGACTATCGGCGGCGTGAAGAGAACGTTCGTCGTCAAGTACGTCGCGCTCGAAAAACTGTACCTCGACAAGACTTATGTGCCCATGTGGCTGAAGAATAAGTCGAGCGACGACACCTACAAATTCAATATCGGCGTGTATGCCGACAGCGCGCACACTATCGCAGTCGAGGGCGTAACTTTCGACAGGTGGAACAGCAGCGTGACCTACGACTCCGCAAGCAAGACCTACGCGTTCAGCGCGCCTGCAAGCGACGTCGAGAATATGACTTCCGCAGTGACCGTAACCGCAAGCAAGGGCGACGCGGAAACCGCAGAGTTCGAGTTCGATTACAAGTACCTCACCGCAGCGGAAATCGCGGACATCGCGAACAATGCCGAGGCGTACATCGACTTCGATAATGGCAAAGTAATCGACAAGATTCAAAACAAAGCGTATGTGGTTGCCGACCGCGAAGCTGCAAACATTGTCGACGGCGCGAAGTACGCGGGCGACAAGTACTTTGCGGCAAATCAGAAACGTACTTCCGTCAAACTCGCTACTACGCTCGGTACAGACAGCTTCACCGTATCCATGCTCGTCAACGGCGCGGATGTCAGGAAATACGCGCTCGACGATTATCTCAACGGAGTACCGGGAGCAAAAGCAGGCTATGCGTTCGTACTCTTCGGTACGGGCAACGTAGACGGTGCAAACGGCTTTACTGTCCGCGTCAGAAAAGATACGGTTCAGGTAAAGGTCGGCGGTACAAGTAAGGGTTATAGTTCTGCTGTTTCCAAGATTACCGATAATTGGCAGCGCTGGAGCGTAACGTTCGACCGCTCGACCGAAGGAACGGTCAAGTATGCAATCTACTTCGACGGAGTGCAGGTAGTCAACGATAGCGTTGCTTACACCGGTTCGCTCGACGTCAGCGGTTTCAACACGCTCGGTATCGGCGCGCCCGGTTGCGAGATTGACAAATATTCGTACACCGACAAGTCTATCGGACTTGACGACTTCATGTTCGTGAGAAAAGCGCTCAGCGACAAGCAAATCGGGGGACTTGACAGCTACTACGGCGACGTTCTGAAGTCGGTGGGCTGGTACGTCGACAATGTGACGTTCGACTTCACCGACGTGGCAACGCTCCCCGAAGGCACGCCGTTCGCCACCGATGTCAACTTCACGACTAACGGCAGCGGCGCGGTAACCACGGGCGCAACGTTCACAGGACTTCCCGAAGGCGTTAATATCAGCGAGAACGCAGGCGTGTACACGCTCACTGTTCCGACTGACAAGCTCGACGCGTTTAAGGAAGCCGTGACCGTCACCGCGAAAATCGGCGTAATCGAAAGAAAGTTCACCATTAAATACTCGCCGCTCGACAAGCTTTACCTTGACAAGACCTCCGTGTCTATGTGGAAAAAGGAAAAGACGGCGACCGACAACACCTACAAGTTCAATATCGGTGTGTATGCCGACAGCGAGCACACTATCGGGCTCGACGGCGTGACGTTCGACAAGTGGAACGACCGCGTAACCTACAGCGGCAACGGTATCTACACGTTCAGCGTACTTGCAAGCGACGTCGAAGGACTTACCTCGGTGCAGAACATCGTTGCAAGCAGAGGCGAGGGCGTGACGACCGCAGAGTTCGAGTTCGAGTACAAGTACATCACTCAGGACGAGATTAACGCAATCGCTAAGGACGCGAAAGCATATATCGACTTCGACGGCGACGTCACCGACGCAATCGGCAGCAATGCTTCCGTCGCGCGCGGTACCGCTATCTACGGCGACGCAACCAAGTACGAGGGCGACAAGTACTTCGCGGCTAATCAGAAAAATACTTCCGTCAAACTCGCAACCACGCTCGGCACCGGCAGCTTCACCGTTTCGATGCTCGTCAACGGCGCGGACATCAAGAGCTATGCAAAATCCGGCTACGCGTTCGTGCTAGTAGGCACGGGCAACGTCGACGGCAACTCGGGCTTCTCCGTCCGCGTGAGAAGCAACACGTTCCAGGTCAAAATCGGCTCGACTCGTAAAGATCACAGCGCACAACTTAACAAAATTACCGGCGGCTGGCAACGTTGGACGATGACGTTCGACCGTTCCACTGAGGGTACCGTCAAGTATGCAATCTACTTAGACGGAGTGCAGGTAGTCAACGATAGCGTTGCTTACACCGGTTCGCTCGACGTCAGCGGCTTCAACACGCTCGGTATCGGCGCGCCCGGTTGCAATCTAGACGGCGACGGCACCGGCGGCGGTTACACCAACATGGCTATCGGTATCGACGACTTCATGCTGATAAATCGCGTTATCACCGCAAACGAAATTGCAGCTCTCGACAGCTACTACAACGAAATCGCGGCGGCGGCAGGCTGGAGCGTCAACGATGTCACCGTCAAGTTCGACGAAGTGACCGCAGGCGAGAACAAGACCGTAACTCTTGGGTTTACGAAGTACGCGACCGACGCAATCACTACGGGCGCAATGTTCACGGGGCTCCCCGAGGGCGTGACGATTAGCGAAACCGCAGGCGTTTACACGCTCACGATTCCCTACGCGCAGCTTGCTAACCTCAAGAACGGCGTAACCGTAACCGCTAAAATCGGTTCGGTTGAGAGAACGTTTACGGTTAAATACGTTCCGCTCGAAAAGCTGTACGTCAGCACCGTCAACTTCTATGAATACGAAATCGACGCCGGCGCGGCAGTGACCAGAACGGTTAAGGTCAGCGCAGACGCAGAGGGTACCGTAAGTATCGCAGGCGCAACGTTCGACAATCTCCCCGACGGCGTGACCGTGGCGGCAGGTTCGACCGCAGGCGAGTACGTTCTCACCGTTCCGACGGCAAAGATCAACGAACTCGTTGCTTCTCCTGCAACCGTTTCTTACGACGGCGTAACCGCCAACGTAACTGCCGTTTACAACGCGGCAATCCTAAAAGATACCGCAGTGTACAGTAATATCGATACGGTTTCGACCAAGAGCAGCAACAAGCAGGGCGGTCAGGTGTTCACGGGTATTGACCTCGGTACCGACAGTTTCACCGTTGCATTTATGGCTGATAACCTCAACAAAATCGCTTCCGGCGGAGGCGGATATATCCTGTTCTCTACCGGCAATACCGACGTAAGTAAGGGTATAAACGTTTACGCCAACTCCAGTAGGTTCCGCTTCAGATGCGCAGGCGTGTCCGGTAACTTCCAGATTGCTCACAATCTCGCGCAGCACACCGACTGGACGCACCTTGCGTTTACTTTCGACCGCTCGGTTGCAAATAAACTCACGATTACCGCATACGTCAACTACATCAAGGTCGGTTCGACCACGCAGTCGCTCACGACCGACGAAACGTTTACCTACGGCGAGAGCAAGAATTTCGTTGTCGGATCCATCAACGGCGAAATGTGGGCTGAAACCGGTGCTATGGCTGATACCAACCAGTACAATCTCTCGGCTGCAGGCGTTACGATCTATCGCGGCGTCGCTCCGATCGGCGCAGTTCAGACCTACTTTGAAAACTATCTCGACGGTATGACGCTTCCTGCCGACGCGCTTCAGGCTAGATTCACGTTTGCCGACGGCACGACTGCAAACTCCGTTGCGGACAGCAGCGTGACTATGACGAAAAACGAGAATGCTACCGAAACGGTAGTGGAAGGCAAGGACGGCAGAACCGATAAGGCTATTAAGATTAACTCAAAATAGGCTTACTACGACGTAAACGGCTTTGACGTTTCCACCGGCTCGTTCGCGGTTTCTATGGATCTTAAAATGGACTTTTCGACCGCGCTTACTGAGAACGGCTCGGGTATAGTGCTGTTTGCGACTACCGACCCCGGCTCGGCTAGCGGTATTGCAGTCACTATCCGTAAGAATACGTTCAGAGTTCGTATTAACGGTGAGACTAAGTTCTTGGCGCCAAACACAGATAGTTATACCGGTAAATGGACGAACGTTACCGTAGCGGTTGTAAGAGCAGACGGCAAATGCACGATCAACGTGTACTTCAACCACGCTCTTGCGGCGACCAGCGGCGCGTTCAGTCTTGCGGATACCGTTTCGCTCGCTAATTCCGAAAAGGACGGCTATTTCGGCATCGGAAAAGGTGTAGAAATCAGCGGTTCGACCGGTGCCGATTATACCGACGGCGCATTCAAGTGGTATGAAGACAACACGCACACCATTGATAACATAATGCTTATTTCCGGCGCAATGACCGACAAAAACGTGCTTGCGCTTAGAAATATCTAATTTCGCTTTGCCGACTTCTTAATCATACTTCTCGGCTTGGGCCCGTGGGTTTTTCCCGTGGGCTTAAGTCGTTTAAACGGCAGAATAGGCGATGAGGGCTAAATAAGGATAATTATTCGCTTGCTGCAGGGGATTCCACGTCGCAACGTCATAGCCTCTTGACAGTAGAGGCAATGCCGCTGCTCCTCTGAATGACGGGTAAGACGGAAACTGCACGTTAAGTTTTAAAATAACAACGAAAAGTCCGCGTTCTCCCTCGTCATTCAGAGCGAGGCGACGCGCCGAGCGTGGAATCCCCGACATGGAACGAATACTATCCTTATCAAAAACCGTGCCGATATACGCATTGCAAAAAACTCGTAGAGAACGCAAAATAAAGCGGTATTTGCAATCGTTAACCGTTGCATTTTTTGCTCATTCCGTGGTAAAATATCGATGTAGGAAATAAAAACAAAACTTGAACTATGACTGTTGAAACGCGTACCTTTAAATCAAGCTTTCCCCTCGGGGGAAGCCGGCGCGTAGCGACTGATGAGGGGATAATAACGTAAAGTCAGCGTGTTATTTCCAAAATATCCCGTACAAAACTCGGAGGAGAAAATGAAAACCGCTATAATCGGTTGCGGAGCAATCGCAAACACTCACATAGACGTAATAAAACATCTGGGGCTTAACCTTGTCGCGATATGCGACCTCAGCGAGGACAAGGCGAGCGCGCTTCTTGGCAAGCACGGAGTCACGGCGACGATTTACACCGACTACGAAAAGATGCTGGACGAGGCGAAGCCCGACGTAGTGCATATCTGCACGCCGCATTGGGAGCACGCGAAAATGAGCATAGCCGCTTTGGAGCGTAACATAAACGTGCTCTGCGAAAAGCCGGTGTGCATCAGCCCCGAGCAGTATGCGGCAATCAAGGCGGCGGAAAAACACAGCGCGGCGGTAATGGGCGTGTGCTTTCAGAACCGCTACCTCGAAACCAACGAGAAGCTGCGCGCGCTTGCAGCCGAAGAGGGTGCAAAAGGAATTTTTGCCGCCGTGCCGTGGTCGCGCGACGAGAATTATTACCTGTCCACCGATTGGCGCGGCCGCAAGGCTACCGAGGGCGGCGGAGTAATGATGAATCAGGCGATTCACACGCTCGACCTCGCGCTGTGGATGCTGGGAAATCCCGTAGCCGTCACGGGCACCGTGACCAACAATCACCTGGTGGGCACGATTGACGAGGAGGACACCGCCGAGCTCTACATCGAGTTCGAGAGCGGCGCAAAGGCTAATTTCTACGCAACCACCGCCGCCGTGAGCGACACGCCCGTGATAATTTCGCTGACGACCAAAAGCGACAGATACACGGCGTTCGGAAACAAAGTGTTCGACCGCGCAGGCGACACCGTAGTCGTCAACGAAAAGACGGACATAATCGCCAAGGACTATTGGGGCAACGGGCATCTGCACCTTGTCCGCGACTTCTACGACTGTCTTAAATCGGGGCGCAAATTCCCGATAGGCGTGAGCGAAGCTTACCGCGCGGTCAGCGTTATACTCGCGCTGTACCGAAGCTGCGGAAAAAGAGTGGAGCTCGACCTGAGCAAACTGTAAAACGAAAAAGCCAACAAGGAGAATAGAATTATGAAAATGACGTTCAGGTGGTACGGACCCAATGATTCGATACCGCTCAGCTACATCCGCCAGATACCCGGAATGACGGGCGTCGTGACCGCGGTCTACGACGTTGCGCCCGGGCACGAGTGGAGCAACGAATCCATCGCCGCCATGCGCAAAATGTGTGCGGACAACGGGCTTGAGATGGAAGTCATCGAGAGCGTTCCCGTCCACGAGGACATCAAGCTCGGACGCGGCAAGCGCGACGAGTACATCGAGGTTTACAAGACGAATATCCGCCGCCTCGCGGCAAACGGCGTGAAGTGCATTTGCTACAACTTCATGCCCGTGTTCGATTGGGTGCGCACGGTGCTGGGGCACGTCAACGCCGACGGCTCCGTCAGCCTTGCCTATCGCGAGGAGGACATCTTAAAGCTCGACCCGGCGAACCTGTCGCTTCCCGGCTGGGACGAAAGCTACACCAAGGACGAACTGCGCTCGCTTCTCGACGCGTACTCGACCGTCACGCACGAGCAGCTTTTCGAGAACTACGTCTACTTTTTGAACAAGCTCGTTCCCGTCCTCGAGGAGTGCGACGTCAATATGGCGGTGCACCCCGACGATCCGCCGTGGGATTTGTTCGGACTTCCGCGCATAGTGTCGACCGAAGCCGACCTGGACCGCCTGTTCGCCGCCGTGCCGAGCAAGCGCAACGGCTTGACCTTCTGCACGGGCAGCCTCGGAGCCGGCAGACCCGACCTTGTTCGCCTCGCCGCAAAGTACGCCAAAGAGGGCAGAATTTACTTCGCGCACCTGCGCAATATCAAGTACTCCGGGGAGCGCGACTTCGCCGAAACCGGACACCTGTCGGCAGGCGGCTCGCTGGACATGTACGGCATAGTCAAGGCGCTCGCGGACAATGGCTTCGACGGCTACGTCCGTCCCGACCACGGCAGAAACGTGTGGGGCGAGAGTGGCAAGCCCGGATACGGCTTGTACGACAGAGCAATGGGCGCGGCGTACCTCAACGGCTTGTTCGAGGCAGCCGAAAAGCAAGGAAAGTAAATACGCAATCGCATAAAAAAATATCCGCCTTTATTCGGGGCGGATATTTTTCGCGTTAAGCCGAAGCTTACTTTTTGATGTTCTTGATGCAACCGCAAAAGCGCTGGCGAGCTTCCTTGACCTTCTGCACGGGAGCCGGCTCGGTCTTGTACATTCCGCGCTGATTCATATAGGTGAACGCGTCCAGCTGGTCCTCGGCGCACTCGGTCATCTTGCTCGTGACCACGTTGCGAAGGTCCTTGCAGCCAATCTCGCACAGTGCGGTGCCGTAGAGCTTGATAAGGTTCTTGTGCGAGCCCAGCACGTCCGAAATAATGTCGTAGTCGCTAAGCTTGCATTGCTCCTGCGCAAACTCGGTTGCGCGCACCTTTGCGCCGGCTTTCAGCGCGGCTTCGGTCTTTATCGGCGACGGCTTTTTGGCGGTCGTCGTCTTTTTCGCAGTCGACTTTGCGGTAGATTTCGCGGCGGTCTTAGCTGCGGTTTTGGGGGTTACGGAGCCGCGCTTTGCGGCAGCGGCAGTGGGTTTCTTTGTCGTGGCGGAAGCGGTCTTGGGCTTTGCCGCGGCGGTCTGTTTTTTAGCGGTGCTTGCGTTAGTAGGCATTTTTGTTTCCTCCTTATTGATGGTTGTTCAGATAATTGAGCAGAGTCTGAAAGCGCGACTTGCAGTTATCGGCGTAACTGCCCAGCTTGCTTTTCAGCACGGGGTCGCTGCAATCGGACACATAATTGCAGCATTTTTTGTAGCAAAGCTCCTCGCTGTTAAGCAGCTCGGACAGCTCTTGCAGGGTCTTGGTCGTCATTTTCGATGCCATTTTAATATAATCCTCCTTGGAATGGTAATAACATTATTCGCGACTTTTGCGTTTTCTAAACGTTTCGCCGAGTAAAATCGCACTTTTGCGCGCCGCGCCGCCGCGCCTTGACGAAAAATCTTTACAAACCGCCCGAATCGTGCTATAATCGGAGCATGGGAACAATCACCGAAATTTCGCACCAGAAAAAGAACAAAGCGCGCGTAAACGTCTATATCGACGGCAGTTTCGCGTGCGGTCTCGAGGCGCTCACCGTCGTCAAAAACCGCCTCGAAGCGGGCATGGAAATCGACGAAGCCGAGCTCGCCGCGATTCAGAGCGAGAGCGAAGGCGGCAGGGCGTTCGAGCGCGCGGTAAAGCTATGCTCGGTTCGTCCGCGCACGAAGAAAGAACTCAGAAAATTCTTGCGCGACAAAGGCTATGTAAAGGAAACAATCGACGAAACGATGAATAAGCTCGCCGAATACGGCTTTTGCGACGACGCACGTTTTTGCGCCGATTACGTCGCCGCCTACAAATCGAAAAACGGCGTGAACAAGCTTCGCGCGGATTTGAGCAGGCTGGGCGCCGAACCTGCGGCGATTGAAGCCGCGCTGGAGGAGATAGACGAGCAGGAGGAAGCCGCTTTTGCCGCCGCCGAGAGGTATATCCGCACTCACCCTAAGTTCGACATGCGCAAGTTAAAGGCGCACCTGTACGCGAGAGGGTTTGACGGCAGCGACATTTCAGCCGCCGCGGCGCGTGTTGAGGAGGAATACGATTTCTCCGATTCCGACGAGATTTACGACTGACGGGGAGCAGACGGGAGGGATAATATGATAGGAGTAGACGTATGTCTTATTTCGAGAATAGCGCGAGCAATCGGCAACGAGCGCTTTGTCGAGCGCGTGTTTACGCGGGGCGAGCGCGAATACTGCGACGGCAAGACCGTGCCGGCGCGTTCCTATGCCGGCATTTACGCGGCTAAGGAAGCGGTAGTCAAGGCGCTCGGAGCAGGCATAACCGACTTTAATTTTCACGACGTGGAGATAACCCACGGCAAAAACGGCGCGCCCAAAGTTGCGCTTCACGGCGAAGCGGAAAAGCTTGCCGACGGCGCAAAGTTGCACGTTTCCATTTCCCACGACGGCGACAACGCGACCGCAGTTTGTATGGCGGAGGTCGGGAAATGAACGATACGTTATACGGAAAAAGCGTCGCTTCCGCGGCGAATATCCGCGCCGCCGAGGAAAAAGCGATTGCAGCCGGGGTTACGGAGGACGAGCTTATCGACAAAGCCGCGACGGAGCTTGCGGACGAGGTAATCCGCCGCACCGACAAGCGCGGCAAAATCCTTTTTGTGACGGGCGGCGGCAACAACGGCGCGGACGGCTTGACTTCGGCGAAAAAACTGAGTGAGCTCGGCTTTTCTGCGGCAGTCATGCCTGTAGGTGACAAAAACTCGCCAAGGAACGAGGAACTGATTGCCGGGCTTAAACGCTCGGGCGTTGCGTTTACGGATAAAATCGAGCGCGGCGGCTATGCCGTAATCGTCGACTGCGTGTTCGGGATAGGGCTGAGCCGCGAGCCGAGCGGCGAGTATGCGCGCGCGATAGACGAAATCAACGCTTCGGGAGCTTTGGTAATCGCCGCCGACGTACCCTCGGGGCTGGACGCGGACACGGGTTACGCGTACTCGCATTGCGTGCGCGCCGACGTCACCGTGACTTTCACGGCGGTGAAGAGCGGACTGCTGCTCGGCGAGGGCAGAAATTACGCAGGCGAAATTATCGTCGCGAACATCGGCATCGACTTTGAAGCGACGGGGAGAATAATCGGCGAGTTTGAGGCGGTTTTGCCGCCGCGCAGACCCGTTTCCCATAAGGGCAGCTACGGCAGAGTGCGCGTAATCGGCGGCAGCGAGTGCATGCCGGGCGCGCCGCTCATGTGTTTCGAGTCGGCGGTCGCCGCTTCGCGCTCGGGCGCAGGGCTCGTGACGTTATGCGTGCCCGACTGCATGAAAGCCGCCTATCAGTCGCGAGTCACCGAAACCATGCTCAAATTTTTACCGTCCGAAAACGGAAAGCTGCGTTTTGACGAAACCGCGCTCGCCGAGCTTGCGGACGGAGCGAACGCGATAGTTATCGGACCGGGCATGGGCAAGGGCGAGGACAATTATAAAATCGTCGAGTGGCTGATAAGAAACTACAACGGAACGCTGATAATCGACGCCGACGGACTTAACGCGCTCAGCCTTAATCCGTCCGTGCTGTTTGCGAAAAAATGCGAAATAATACTCACGCCGCACGTCGCGGAGTTCAGACGGCTTTGCCCCGAGTTCGACGTCGAAAAGCCGCGGACGGAAATAATAAGGGCGTTTGCGAAGCGGTACGGAGTTTGCCTCGCCGTCAAGTCGGCAACCACCGTGGTAACCGACG
>ERZ779876.308-NODE-308-length-56914-cov-4.253979_pt1 | contig 56914 bp, 40 predicted proteins | sample MGYA00511068_ERZ779876 | MGnify/ENA primary metagenome ERZ779876 (study PRJEB29588, sample SAMEA1970858) | human gut metagenome | biome: human gut; feature: human-associated habitat; material: faeces | place: Denmark | collected 2008/2010 ...
TCAATGCCATTACATATTTGATCAGACCGAGTTTGCGGTCACCGCAAAGTTCGGCCTTGGCATTTTTATATACCAACTCGCAGGTAGGAGAGCCTTTGATACCCATTTTGTTCTCAATACGGCGTACGTTTACTCCACCATTGCGCTTGTCGTAGATGAACATGGAAAGACCGCGTCCGTCGTGTGTTCCTTCTTCCGAACGTGCCAGTACGAGGTGAATATCGGCATCACCGTTTGTGATGAAGCGTTTCACTCCGTTCAGATACCAGCATTGGTCTTTTTCACTGTAAGTGGCTTTCAACATGACAGACTGGAGATCGGAACCTGCATCCGGTTCCGTCAGGTCCATTGACATGGTTTCACCCTGGCATACGCGGGTGATATAACGTTGCTTCTGTTCTTCGTTGGCAAATTCGTAAATGGTTTCAGCACAATCCTGCAATCCCCACAGGTTCTCGAAACCGGCATCACTGCGGCTCACGATATCGGCAGCCATGATGTACGGAGTGATCGGGAAGTTCAAGCCTCCAAAGCGGCGGGGCATAGCCATGCCCATCAGCCCTGCTTTGCGGCAGGCATCCAGGTTACGGGTAGTCCCGCTGGCATAGGTCACACGATTGTCGGCGCAGACCGGGCCTTCATGATCGACACCTTCTGCATTGGGAGCGATGATGTCACCACAGATTTCTCCTACAATTTCCAGCACTTTGTCGTAGCTGTCCATTGCGTCTTCGAAGTCTACCGGAGCATAGTCGAATTTATCTTTATCAGCATAGTTGCGCTCTTTCAGCTCAACAATTCTCTTCATCAACGGATGGTTCAAGTGATGCTTGAGTTCCGGAGTATCTAAATAAAAGTTAGCCATTTCTTACTTACTGTTTTGTTTATAATACTTAATCATCTTCGGTACAACTTCTTCGATGGTTCCGTTGATTACATAGTCTGCAATCGTATTGATCGGAGCTGACGGATCGTTGTTGATAGAGATGATGATACCGCTTTCCTGCATACCGGCGATGTGCTGAATCTGTCCGGAGATACCGCAGGCAATATAGAGTTTGGGACGTACCGTAACACCGGTCTGTCCGATCTGGCGGTCGTGCTCAACGAAACCTGCGTCTACGGCTGCACGGCTGGCACCTACTTCTGCGTTTAATACCTTTGCAAGATCAAACAGCAAGTTGAAGTTTTCTTTCGAACCTACACCATAACCACCGGCGATGATGATGGGAGAACCCTTCAGGTTGTTCTTTGCTTTTTCTACATGACGTTCGATGACTTTCACTACGTAATCGGTGTCGGCTACATATTTCTTCACATCATGATGGATTACTTCACCTTTGTAGTCTGCTGCCAGAATGGCTTTTTTCATCACTCCTTCGCGAACGGTTGCCATTTGAGGACGGTGTTCGGGGTTGACAATGGTAGCAACGATGTTGCCACCGAATGCAGGACGAATCTGATAAAGCAGGTTCTTGTAGACCTTGCCTTCTTTCTTATCTTCGTGATCGCCTATTTCCAATGATGTACAGTCGGCTGTCAGACCACTGGTCAGGGCTGAGGATACGCGCGGACCGAGGTCACGACCGATAACGGTTGCACCCATCAGGCAGATTTGCGGTTGTTCTTCTTTGAACAGATTGACCAGGATTGAAGTGTGGGGGAGTGAAGTATAAGGATAGAGTCCTTCACCGTCGAATACATGGAGTTTGTCTACTCCGTACGGGAGGATCTGTTTTTCAATATCTTTAAGGCCGGTTCCGGCAACGACTGCTTCGAGCTGGCAACCCAACTGATTGGCTAACGAGCGTCCTTTTGTCAGAAGTTCGAGGCTTACGTCTGCGACGATGCCGTCTTCTATTTCGCAATATACAAATAAGTTATTCATATCTTTTCTCTCCTCTTATCCAATAGTGTGGTTCTCCAACAGTTCAACAATCAGTTCTTCCACATCACGGTCGCTGCCGCTGATGGTTTTACTCTCTTTCGCTTGGAACACGATGTTCTGGATCGCTTTTACCTTTGTCGGCGAACCGCTGAGGCCGCATTGTTTCAGATCACCGTTTACGTCTGCTACGCTCCATTCCACCAGATTCAGGTAGTCACGGGTGTCGTACAGGTCGGTGTAGTCCAGGTTACCCTGTTGCTTCTCGGTAATGGTTTTGGCGTGTTTGTACTTCTGAACCAGTTTAGCATTGCGCGGGCGGCAGGGAGCTGCACTTCCGTTGACAGTGATAACGATGGGCAAGGGTCCTTCTACTGTTTCCACACCGCCATCGATGTGGCGTTTTACGGTGATGCTTCCGTCACCTACTTTCAGGATCTCTTCCGCATACGTAATCTGAGTCAGTCCCAGCTTTTCTGCAACCTGCGGTCCTACCTGTGCGGTATCTCCATCGATAGCCTGACGACCGCCGATGATGATGTCATATTCACCTATTTTCTTGATGGCTGTTGCCAGAGCGTACGAAGTAGCCAGCGTATCAGCACCGGCAAAAGCACGGTCTGTCAGCAAATAACCGTTATCGGCACCACGGAAAAGTCCTTCACGAATAATGTCAGCTGCACGTCCCGGTCCCATGGTCAGGATGGTAACGGTAGAGCCTGGGTGAGCATCTTTCAGTCGGAGAGCCTGTTCTAGAGCATTCAGGTCTTCGGGGTTGAAGATGGCAGGGAGTGCCGCACGGTTAATAGTTCCGTCGGCTTTCATGGCATCTTTCCCAACGTTTCGTGTGTCGGGAACTTGTTTTGCCAATACAACAATTTTCAAACTCATGTTATTAATTTTAGTATTAGTATTTCTACAAGTTAGCAGCCAGTAGTCAGTAGTAAGGTTCTTGCTATTCACTATCCGGTTAACTATCAGCCTGCAAATTTAAGCAAACGCTTGGTTCTGACAAGAAATCTATCTGAAAAATGCACAAGTTTAAGGATTCTGAGCAACTTGTCGGACTCTTACGATCATGAATACAGGGTTATCGTCAACTTTCAGATCTTTTAATTCGGGAATGTTTTATTGATAAAATCTTCGTTGTCGGAGTAGGTCAGTAGCTTTCTTGCCCGCCGGTACGATCTTTCTTATAAGGTATCTATTGAGAAAAGAGGGAAAGAGTAGAATATTGGAGGTATGCCTCAGATTTATGAAAACTTCCGGCATACCTCCGGAATAATGTTGTTATTGGATTCCTATTTCTGCAAATCCCATAGTTTCTCCTTCAGTTACCATTTTGGTCGGTTTCAGAGAGAGGTATCGTGCTTTCACCGGAGTGAAGTAGACGGACTGTAGAATCGGATTGTTTTTAATATTTGAGAATTCTCCTTGGGCTACTATCCGGTTTACCGCATTTGCTTCGGTACCCACAGATAGTTCATAAGAGGAAATCAATCCTTTGTTGTATTCACTCTGATCCGGTAGATAATGGAAAGAGGTGATGGTACGTTCTTCTCCCAGATCGATCACCAATGCATCTCCCTCGACAAAAGCAGTGGTGTTCTTGTCTTTATCCATGCATTTTTTAGTTTCTTCTTCGGGCACTCCGACAAGTGTAAACGGATAACTTTTCAGTTCTTTTGCTTCCACGGTGAATGTGTCGGCTGTTTCACCTGCATAATAGGCCTCTATATTATTGATACAAAGGCAGGCACGTGCATCAGTGAAACGTATGCGGAGTTTATCGGTCGAAACGGTTTCAAAGCGCAATAAACGTTTGTAGCCCACGGTGGTAGTCTCTTCATTGAGTTTGACCGGAAGCCATTTCCCGTCTTTATCATATTCCACGATGAACGATTTGACACGTTGTCCCAACGGGATATATTCCTGGATCATCATACGGTTGATCTTCTCTGTTTTCGGAAAGTCGAACTCTATATCTGCGGCAGTCACACCGTCATTGGTAGCCCAGTAAGTATCCCAGCTTTCGTCTGTTGCGGCTTTGGCAGAGAATTGTCCTCCTCGTTCATCCGAGGCTTTGGGACGGATGCCGGCAAGCAGATTGTGTGCCAACTGCTTTTGTACATTCTTGTGGAAGTTTACTGCATTGGCCGAATCGATCGGGTGGATCAGACCGTCGCGGTCAACGGGGAAGTTAAGCAGGAGGGTGGCGTTGTGTCCCACGCTCCGGTAATAAAGGTCCGTTAATTGCTCTACGGTTTTTACCCGGTCGTCTTCTTCCGGATGATAGAACCATCCCGGACGGATGGAGACGTCACATTCTGCCGGTACCCATTGGTTGCCGTCGGCATGTCCGTATTGCAGTTCGCGGTATTTCGGATAACCCGGATACACTTCACCTGCACGCAGGAATGACCAGTTGGTGGCTCCGGCAAATCCGTTTTCATTACCCACCCAACGGCAACCGGGACCTCCGTCGGAGAAGACGATAGCTTGTGGCTGAAGCTTGTCCAGTATTTCGTAAATTCGCGGATAATTGTAGTAGGTCTTACGATCAATAGTACGGCTGTCTTTGGCTCCGCCATACCATCCGTCACCTCCGTTGGCCCCGTCAAACCATACTTCGAATACTTCACCGTAGTTGGTCATCAATTCAGTCAGTTGTTTATGGAAGTAATCTACGTATTCCGGTGTGCCGTAATTGGCCTGGTGCCTGTCCCATGGAGAGAGGTAAACAGCGAACTTGATGCCATATTTCTTACAAGCGGCAGCCAGCTCGCCGACGATGTCCCCTTTTCCGTCTTTATAAGGAGTATTGCGGATGCAATACTCCGTCAATTGGGTGGGCCACAGGCAGAAACCGTCATGATGCTTGGCGGTGAGGATCACACCCTTCATGCCTGATTCGACAAACGTTTTCACCCATTGTTCACAGTCCAGTTTGGTTGGATTGAACGTTTTCGGTTCCGAATCGCCGTATCCCCATTCCCGGTCGTTGAAGGTGTTCAGACCAAAGTGAACGAAAGCATACGTTTCCATTTTCTGCCAGTCTACTTGTTTCTCTTCGGGAACGGGTAAGATGGCTTCGGGAGCTTTCACAGCTGGAGCGCAGGCGCCAAGTAGGGTCAGGGCGGCTCCGGCATACAGTAGTTTGTTTATTTTCATGATATGTTAAAAGGGTTAATGGTGCAAAGATAAAAAAATCCCCGGAAACTCGTTCCGGGGACTAACTAAAAAGCAATTATTCCCATCCCGGATTTTGCGGGAGAAGGTTATCATTTCTCTGAAGTTCCCCGGTCGGTATCGGACGCAAGTAGAGTCTGTCATTCCAGGTGCGGCTCTTGCCGGCTTCATAAGAGTAGTTATCATTGGTATAAGCAGGATATACAATCGCGTATTGGCCTTCTTTATAAGGCTCACGTTTTCCGATGTATGTCTTCACGTTGTTACAGATTGCACCGGCTTTCCAACGGGCTAGGTCGTCCCAACGGAATCCCTCTCCGGCCAGCTCGATACGGCGTTCGCGGCGAATCTCTTGTAACAGCGGAGTCAGGCTGTATCCCCATGCCGGCCAGTTGGGATCGGTGAAACCAACTTCCAGTGTCAGGTGCGGCATGCCCGCCCGGTCACGCAATACGTTGATGGTTTTGTTCAGATCCGCTTGCGTAATCGTTCCCAGCTCGGCTTTAGCCTCTGCGTTTATCAGCAAGGTTTCTGCATAGCGATAGGCAATGCCGTCATAAGTATTATTGTTTGCTTCGAAAGCTTTGTCTGTCGGTATGAAGTATTTGATGGATTTATATCCGGTCAGGCAGTATTGTGAAATGAAGTCTTCTTCTTTCTCGATGTATGTACTGTCATTGGTGGCTACAGTTACTCGTGTCGGAAAGTCCCAAGTCAGAATGGTTTGCTTCAGGCGCGGATCGCGGTCGGTCGTTTCATCCTTCATATTGGTATCCCCTTTATACTGGTCGTTTCCTGTAATGGGTTTACCATTTAGGCACAGATAGCTTTCTACAAAATCTTTTGAGAAACCTGTGTTTGCTTCTGCCAGCGTACGGCTCATGCCATGTTTTCTTTTACCATCCAGATAGGTGACCGGGAGAATGGCCTCTTTCAGATTCGTTTTGTCTTCCATCACAAATACGTCATAATAGTCTTTTTCCGGATGTCCGGTGTTATAGATTTCGTATTTACCGGTTGCCATGATTGCATCTGTTTCATCAGCAGCCATTTTCAGCAGGCGGTCAGCTTTGTCTGCCCATCCCAATTCGGTATGATACTTATAGTATGTACCTTCGTGCAGGCAAGTTCTGGCTTTCAGTTGGCGTGCTACATCTTTCCCTATACGTCCGGTAGCCGGTTTTTCGGGCAACCATTGGATGGCAAAATCAAACTCTTCAATGATTTTATCCATCACTTCATAACGTTTTAGTTTCGGACCGTAAAGAATATCCGTGTCGCCTGTACCCAGATCTTTATCCAACCAGGGGATATCACCGAATGTTCTCATCAGTCCGGCATATTGCATTGCCTTAAAGAAGCGGACTTCTGCTACATACTGGTTGATTTCCGACTCCTTACCGCTTACGGTCTGATAGTGAGTCAGGAAATAGTTGACTAACCGGATCGGTTGCCATCCGCCTTTACTCCAATTACACCAACTAGCTGCTTCCGCAGGGGTGCTCAACTGATTCCAGAAGAACTGAGGAATACTGTTGGGCACCTGATTGTCACTTTCACCGTCTGCTATCGAGGTTACACCTCCGGGCAGATAACTGTAGAATTGATTGGCATACGTTTCTAAGTCTCCTGTGGTATTCCAGAAGGTTTTGTCATTGATCGCTTCCGGGGCTCTTTCCAGGAAACCGTCATTACAACCCGATAGGGCGAGTGTTGCCACTCCGATGTAGAATAGATATTTGATTTTCATAAGATGCTTTGTATTTAGAATGTGAGACTTAAACCAACAGATAATGATCTTTGCATCGGATATGTGTATGGGTTATCCAATTCCGGATCGAGTCCGTCGGGGGTATCTGAAATAGTGAAAAGGTTTTCACCGGTGAAATAGATACGTATCTTTTCGATAGAAGCCTTTTGAGTCAGCACTTTAGGCAATGTATAACCGATGCTGACTGACTTCAGTCGGCAGTAAGATGCATCTACCATATAGCGTGTCTGGGCTTGGTTGATGGCAGAACCACCATTGAAACGCGCACGGGGGAAATATGCTCCCGTATTTTCTTCTGTCCAGTAATCGTTGTTGTAGGCTGAAGGTACTTGCCATTCGCTTCCGTAGTGGCTTCGGAATGAAGTTCCCGGTAGATAGAGGTCACGTTTGCCCACTCCCTGGAAGAAGATACCCAGGTCGAAACCTTTCCAGTCGGCTCCCAGGTTGATGCCGTAATGATAGCGCGGAGTGCTGTTGCCGATGATTTTCTTATCACCCGGATTATCTACGGTGTTGTCACCCCAGTCGATAACGCCGTCGTTGTTACGGTCTACAAAACGGATGTCACCGGGCATCAGTTTGATACCTCCCGATACTTTGTCCTGATTGGCTGCTCCGGCTATTTCCTGTTCGGACTGGAATAAACCATAGGTTTCATACCCCCAGATCTCACCCTGTTTCTGACCTACATACCAGTTGCCCAATTCTTTCGATTCGTTATCGAACTTGGTAACTTCCGATTGATAGTCGGACAGATTGAACCCAACTGTATAGTGGAATCCGTTGGCCAGCTGATCATTCCAGCTGATCTCAAATTCCCAACCCTTTGTCAATGACTCGGCTGCATTTTCCTGAGGTTCGTTCGCACCCAGGACGCCCGGTAGAATTTTACCTGCGGCAAGAATATCGGACGTACGTCTTTGATAGTAATCGAAAGCACCTTTCAATCGGCTGTTCAGGAAGTTGAAGTCAAGTCCCAGGTCCCACTGTGTAACGGTTTCCCAAGTGATGGACGAGCTGACGAGGCCGCCGGGAACCACATACTGCGGTTGGTTGCTACCCATGATCCAGCTGATCTGTCCCGTACTATAGTTAGAAAGATAAGCATACCAGCCATTGTTGAGTGCCTGGTTGCCTAGGCTACCATAAGATCCTCTGATTTTCAGTTCGTCGAAGAAACTGTTTGTCCAGCTCTTGAACCAACTTTCGTTAGAGAGTCTCCAGGCTGCAGAGAACGAAGGGTTGAATACGGCACGGTCGTGCTTGGGAAATTTGGAAGAGAGGTCGTAACGGCCGTTTACTTCCAGTAAATAGCGCTCGTCATATCCGTAGTTGATGCGGAAGAAACCGCTTCGTGTAGCCCAGGAGTTATCACTGCTGCCTACCCAGCGGTCTCCTGTAGCATAACTTAAAGATCCCAGATCGTTTGAGATCAGCTGTTCGCGTCCGGCATTGAATCCGGTAGTATGTTTGCTTTCCTGATTATAACCGATCATTCCTTTCAGGTAATGTTTACCCAATGTTTTTTCGTAATCACCGAAGAAGTTGAAAGCATTGTATGTATCGTTGGCTTGTGATTGTGACACAGAATTCGGATTCGTCCATGCAAAAGTTTGCAGAAATTGTCCATTGGCTCCATATTCGTCAAATGACTTCATGTGAACCTTATTGTTTTCACTGTAGTAATTGAACGTGTAGTCCATGTTGATGCTCATTCCTTTGATTGGGGTCAGTTTCATCGTGATCGTGTTCCAAAGGTCATTCTTGTTGGTGAGCCGGCTACCGCCATCTTCAAGGATAGCAGGAAAATTGGTAAAGTCACCTTGTCCTGCCCAGTTGCCGTCCGGATGTTTCACCGGCATGATAGGACGGGTATCACCTCCCATAAAGTTATCACCATGTACATTGTCCTGATTCAGTCCTCTCAGTTTGGTGCGGTTAAAACTTGTCTTCATCGAGAGGTGTAACCAGTCGTTCACGTCATAATTGATGTTGTTCATCACATTGAACTTCTTGTACTGTTCGTTACCGAAACGAATCAGTGATCCCTGGTCGGTATATCCTAAGGATGTGTAGTAAGTTGCCTTCTTTCCACCTCCGCTGATATTGACATTATACTTCTGGACGGGATAGTTCTTTTTATACAATTCTTTCATCCAGTTTGTATTGCCGGCATACGTGTATTTGGTGCCGTTTTTACTGATACTCGGGTCCGAATGGATAAATACCGGAGAATTGTTCACCGGATCTTTATAGTAGGCTTCGATATGCTGCATCCACTCAGCATCGAAATAGTCGCGTCCCACGGTGTTCTGTTGCGCAGTGTTCATCCAGGTAGCATATTGCATGGAGTTCATATATGTGGGGCGGGTAGTAGGGCCGTTGAATGAAACCGATGCATCGAACGATACTTGTGTCGGCTGGTCTTTACGGCCTCCTTTGGTGGTAATCAATACGACACCATAAGCTGCACGTGCACCATAGATGGAAGCAGATGCGGCATCTTTCAATACGGAAACACTTTTCACGTCTTGCGGGTTAATCAGGTTCGGGTCCATTTCCACACCGTCAACCAATACCAATGGTGAACTTCCACTCATGGCAGTAGTACCACGGATATTGAAACTTGAACCTTGTCCGGGCCGTCCGCTGGTGGTTACATTTAAGTTAGGAATGGCACCTTGCAAACCTTGTCCGAGGTTGACAATCGGGCGATCTTCCAACACTTTACCATCTACGGCCGACACTGCTCCGGTCAGGTTGGCTTTTTTTACGGTGGCATAACCGACTACCACTACTTCTTCCAAAGCCTTGCTGTCTTCGGCAAGTTTCACTTGAATAGGTTTTCCTGTATAAGGTATTTCTTGTGTAACGTATCCGATGTAAGATATTACAATAATATCTCCTTTTTTCACATCATTCAGCGAGAACTTACCTTCTAAGTCCGTAATGACACCATTGGTCGTGCCTTTTACCATGACACTGGCACCAATAACCGGACCCAATGCATCTTCAACTGTTCCTGTCACTTTTTCTTGAGTAACTTCAGGAACCAATACTTCTGTTGCTTGCGTTGCATACGAATAAGCTGGGAAGCTTAATGCACCGGCGAGCAAGAGCAGAGTAACTTGTCTAGTGATTTTTAACATAACAATTTTGTTTTAGATTAATAATAAAGGTTTTGTTCGGTTCTTTTACATTTCACTTTCTCCATTCATCTGCCTTTCCTTTTTCTTTAAAATAGGATTAGTTCTAACAGAACTTGGTGCACTGTAAGGTGTTTATTATCACAGGGTATGCGCATTTACGTACAGTTCTGCTTTTATTGTGAATAGCTTTGTAGACGGGAAATAAAAGATTGAAATGGCCTGTTGTTCTACTAAATGACCGATTATCTTGTTTGGTATTTAGTGTTTTATGACAAACTGAAGACTTTTTGCAATCCTCTCTGTCTACCCTGACATATATCGAAGTTTGTTTCTCTTGATTTGTTTCCGGAAGGAGCGTAGAGGGTGAGGAATATTGGGTTAGAATGAAAAAAACTTTTGTGATTATTATCTATTTTTAAAATAATCGCTATATTTGCATCATTGTTAATCTAAAAAACAAAAAAATATTCTGTTCTTTTTTAATACATTATAAAATGTGTTTCTTTAAAACCGATTAATTGGGTTATAGTTCTGTTAGGAATAATCTGTATTTTATTATTTTGTCTTTAGTTAACCTGTTGTATAATAGGCGTATATGCGTCAGGTTGGGGCATGAATCAAATTGTGGTTCCGTATGTTGTAACAATCTGCCGGTTACAAGAAAGAAGGTGTGAATCTCGATGAAATATTCGAAATTTTTGTGATTGAATGTCCGACATTTGTTATGTTGGTTCTGTTTGTGTGTTCTTTTTTCCTCTGGCGATCCTGTTTGAATTGCTAAAGGTGTTCTATTTACAGTGGGCGAAGTGTTTTTAATCTTGAAGGTGTGTCATAACTCTTTTTACCACGGAGTGCCACAGAGTATCACAGAGTATCACAGAGTATTTTGTTAATAATCAACAACTTTAAATCGCTTCTGTGTTACTCTGTGTCCTCTGTGGTGAGTTCCGACACACACTCAGGTTGATAGATCACATTATCTCTTTGACAATGTGTTGCAGGGGATTAGTTTCATGCTATTTGTCGGTTTTTTCAAATTTGGCTAAATAACCTCCTCCCGATAATAAATTTATTTTTAGCGTTTTACCCGATTTTATTTTTCGATTGTTTATTACAATCTTTTTTCTGTTTTCTCCGTCATCGGATGCATAAGTCATGCGGTAGTTGCCTTTGGGCAAAAAGTCCAATTCGATTTCTTGGGTAACAGCCTTTTCTCCATTTAAGATGGAAAGATACCATATATCCCCTTTTCTCCTGGATAATGCGGCCAATTCACCTATCCGGCTTTCTTTCAGAATTTTTGTCTGATCCCAAGTGACTGGTACTTCTTCAATAAACATACGTCCCGGACATGCCAGCATATCTTCCATGTCGGCTGCAAAGATCAGCATGGGCGATGTGAACGTGTAGATACTCGCCAATTGATGCGTGAAAGTGACAGATGGAGGGCAGAATTGGCGGAAGTTCAATGGGGTATAGTCGGCAGGACCTGCCAGCCAGCGGGTAAAGGGTAACACCGTATTGTGATAAGGCCACGGTGGGCCTGGAGCCCAGTTATTTTCTCCACCTACGGACTCTAAACCGCGTACAGCCTCTTTGGCCAACAGGTTGGGATACGTATAGCTGTCGCCTGTAGGTTTATTCACCCCATGGAAAATAACCATCAGATGTGCTTTGGCAGCATCCTTCAATATATTCTCCATAAAATTGACTGTAAATAGATTTTCTGTGTGGAAGAAATCTATTTTTAATCCTTTTACACCGATTTCCGCACATCTTTTCATAAAATTGTTGCGTTCGTCCGCATCCAGCAAGCCGACATCGGATTTATTACCATATCTTGGGGAAGAAGGCCGCCATACCCAGATATCTACGTTTTTACTGCGGGCATAATCGACTAACTCTTTGAGTAATTCCCATTTGGTACGTCGATTGGCATTTTTCTCTGTTTTCGGCCAAAGTTCCCAGCCATCATCTACCACAACAGATTCCAGACCTAACTCGGCTGCTCCGTCAACATATCTTTTGTGATTCTCTACGCTCAGTCTGTTCTCTCCTTCCACTAACCAGGTGAAAATCGAACGTCCTGGTTTAATCCATTGGGTATTTTTTCCTTCGGGAAAAAGTGTGCGATCCGGCTGTTCTGATACTTGGGCTATGATACGATTATTCACCAATCCATCCAGATCCTCCGATAACATCAGGATGCGCCAGGGAGTGGTTATCTCTTTGTAGCCGTTGCGCGGGGAAACGATCCAGGGTGAATTGCGTACTTCTGCATGCCAGTATTTACCGGCGGGGAGACCTGTTGATACACCTGTTTCCAAATGTCCTTTGTTATCTACATAGCCGAATTGTACCCTGTTGTCTTTACATCCGAACAATACTGCACCGTGAAAATTAAACAGGTTAGCTTCGGTAATGGCGGCATACATCCCGTTGGGAAGATGGAAAGTGGCGGGAGGAGCCAACAGCTCGTTTTCTATTTTGTCGGTGGTACGATCTTGGTAAGCTTGTATCCATCCGTATTGAAAAGGGCCACTGGCGTACCATACCCGGGTTCCGGCCGGAAAAGTGAAAGACGTTTCCTCGCCATATACACAACAACTGCCAGTGGAAGGAATGCGGTATCTTAAAGCTATTCCGTCATCAAATTCGCGGATGTCAAGGTGATAAATGTCCCCATCCTTTTTTTCTATTGTATACGTTTTGTACTCCGCATCTGTTTGTTCGACCGACTTTATTTCGACCGATTTACCCAGATCTATATTGTCAATGTTCATGCCCAAGGGCGATGAACTGATAGTTTGTTCGCCTTTATAGGTTACTTCGAAACAGAGTCGGCCGGTTGCCGTGCTGAGGTTTATTTTTGTCTGCTGGGCTCCGGCAAAACCGGGAAAGCAGAGGGAGAATAAGAAAATTGTTAGTTTACTTTTCATACATTAATTTTTATGTGTTGCTATTCAATGACATACCATGTGTATCCGCCGGCAGGGATTCTGACAGTCAGTTCTACTGAGTAATCCCGTTGTAAGGTATGGGTAGTGGGCGTTCCCTCCTGTTCTCTTATCTGTGCGGTTTTTGTCAGGCCAGTATAATATAAAGGTAACCGGATGCGGCGGATGATTTCTTTGTCTGTGGGATTGAAGAACATGGCTAACCCTTTTTCCTTTTCCGCAGGGTTGGCATGCATGATGCCATCCCAATCGTGCGCATCGGGTTTGCGTAGATGGATAATGTCGCTATTCAGTATGTTTCTGTATTTTTTGTACCAGTTAATCACTTCCACGACTGTCTTCTTGGTTTCTTCCGTATCGTAAAGGCGGGGACCGCGGTAGCAAGCTTGTATACCGGCGCCGTAGTTTTGAAACATTAATGTCTTATATTCATACAAGTGTTCGCTCAACGGCTCTAATGTGGCAGCCAATCCGCCTCCTTGATATTCTACTAATGGGACAAAGCTCCAAAGTGAGGAAGGAATGCGTTCCCATGTACAGTCATAGTTCAACTGGCGGGTATGGATCAACTGACGATCGCGTGGAAGCGACCAGTTGGCTTCGCGATAGCCGATACCTACTTTAGTAGAACCGTTCAGGAAGTAAAAGTCGGGTACATTGATGTATATTCCGTTCTCACACATCCAATGATAAAGCTCCGTAATCTTATAGAATTGGTTCCATTGTGAGTCCTCCAATCCTTTATGATGGGTATGGGCAGTGGAAGCACAAAAGTCTCCGGGATAAGAACCATCGTGCTCAAAACAACGCATGCCGGTTTTTTCAAAGAAAATTTTTATCTTACGGAAGTATTCGTAGCCCCAATCACTACTGAGGCAAGGAGAACTACCAAATCTCATGCCCCCACGTTTACCTGTCTTTGGATTGATAACGTCTGTCTCATCACTGATCCAGCGGCTGGCAAGTAGTGAGTAGCAACCCATTTCAATACCCTTGCTACGGGCGTAATCCACAAATGCTTTGTATTTTGCTATATTGGCATCAGAAATATCTTCTGCATTCAGTCCGGAGCCAAAGCTGAGGATAATCATTTCGTAACCTGTTTCGGCACATTGGTCGATGGCACGGTACACCACCTTCGGATCCGTGGAAGTGAGATGCATAAAGATTGGATTTTCTGTGCTCCACGGTGCTATCGTGCGGTATAGTTTCCGAGTGAATAAGCCTTTGCGCTCCCGGTCGTAGCTGTCGAACGGCATTTCGTATACACTGAAAGACCGGAATGTACCGTTGGGTTGCAAACGCTGGTCGGGACCTATCGGAGGAGAGACATCCAGCACGCAAGGGGTTTGTAACATATAGTTGCGCTGAGATGTATAGGCAGGATCGGTTACCCACTTTTCCGTAATATCCGTTTCTTTCTCAGTAAAACTTCCGCCGCAGGCGTAATCACTTTCTATGTGAATATTGGGTAAAAGGAATTTGGTGGGATCGCCCCCTCCGGGAGATTCCGGTTCGGAAAAGGCCAGGTATTCCACTTGAAAGGCATCAATATTGACAGGAAGAACAGAGTGGTTCACTAATTCAAAACGTTTGCGAATAACAGGAATCTTGTCATAAACGGAAACATGGAGCTTCACTGTGACATCCTTTAGTTCCTTATCGCCACGCAAAGTGAATATGATTTCGCAGCCTGTTGCCGCCTCCTTATTCAATGCCCAGCGGCTACGTGCCCATTTTATATCTTCTTTGATAGGGAGTGTTTCAAAGTCTTCTATGAGGAAAGATTCGGGAATGGTGGTCATTTTTTCTATCCATTCTTCTTTTAAATAACCTCGTTCCGGTTGTCCGGTCAAGCCGCCTATCATCCATTTCTTGCCATCAATTTGTATACTCCCTTCACTGCTGACAGCGCGTAGCATACTCTCTCCTGTCATTCGGTTGATGAAGTTGGTCGTTGCCAGATTGGGGAATATCCGGAAAGTGCGTGACACCATCGGATTGGCCACAATGATACTCTTTTGATCTGCCGATGCGTAAATGCCCGCTTTAGACTTCTCGGAAGTGATCAGCCAGTCAAAGTTGGTTTGACTGGAAACCGGTTCGGATAAAACAGGGAGTTTACTTATTTTTTTCGCCAACAGAGTGGAGATGGTCTTTGTCATTTCAGGACCTTTTCCGGCATATCCGGCATCGAGGGTGCATGGGCGATCGGATTGATATTCTATAGTTGGCGCAATCCATAAAGCGTTGTCGCCGCTTGCACCGTCATTGGTCGGTTCTACTGCCAATTCCAGAACCCGAACTCCCTTCAGGCTTACATCAATGGACTGGGGAGCCTCGTTACCACGTACAATGCCGCTATTGTAAAGTTCTTTGTTGTCGCCTTTCAAGACGAACCGAACTGATCCATTTTCTATTTTTCCACTTTTACCGGCCAGTCCTATGAACTGTTTGTCATCTCCTTCTTTGCGGAAATAGAGTTTCGTTCCATTAACTAACGGAAGGATGGTCAGGCTTTTGTCTGAGACCTCCACCTGAGAATCGGCAACTCCCACTTGGGCATGAAAGCGTGTGGCATTGCCGTGCAGATCTATTTTTAAGATACTTTGGGCATGGGTGCCTATCACGTCCTTAAAAGTCTGTCTTTGGATGGTGGCTGGTTCTCCGCTTACCGATTTCCCGGTTTGTACCTTTCCGTATTCTTGCCACAATTTAGATAAGTCCAGTTCGGACAGTTTGATGGTGTGCTGGGCTTGTCCACATAAGCATGTGAAAAGAGTACCCATAAGAAGTAATATTTTTTTATCCATATAAATTCAATGTGTTTTTATTGATTGTTACATCGTTTGTTACTATCCGTTCGGAACGGAGCGACAGGCAATCCTTCTTGATTGAATAAATTTCCGATAGTGGCATCATCGAAGCAATAGCGGACGGCTACCGGATGTTTTACTTTCGGTGAGTAAACCGTTATCTTGTTGCCTTTTATCTGCGCTTTGGCTTCTACGAAGCGCCCGTCTTCACCGGCTATGAGCAGTCCCCTGATTTCCTTCTCCGGACAGACCAACCCTTTGGAGGCATGTTTAAAAGTAAGTATGGCTTTTTTCTTGTCAACAACCATTTGTTCCAAGGTGGGGCTTTCGTATCCGTCTTTCAGTAAACCGTACTTTTTGCCCAGCGCCATGTTGGCTAATCGTACGCCTACTTCTTGTTTCTGAATCGGATGAATGGTTTTCGGATCGCCTTTGTCTGTGATAACGACGAGCGCCGTGTTGCGAACCTTGCGTGTTATCTCTTCTTGCGCTTCACGTATAAGCGCAGGTCCGTTATGGGTTGAACCGTAGTTGAACGGAGCTATTTGAACCATGTAAAAAGGAAATTCTTTGCCGAATCCACTTCTCCAGCTTTCAACCATTTTCTCTATCAACGTCGTGTATGAAGAGGGGTTGTCTCTGTTTGATTCACCCTGGTACCATATTGTTCCGGCTATGTCGTAAGGCATCAAGGGATGGATCATGCTGTTATAAAGCACACCGGGCTCTACCGGCCACCAGGGATATGTCTTGTCAATGATCGCGTCTTTTATTAGGGGGGTGCCCATGACTACCTCTCGTGGTGTCCATACTTCTGCCGGAGTTCCTCCCCAGGCTGAAACGATCAACCCTATCGGAACATTCAGCTTCTGTTGCAGGTGCTTACCGAAGAAATAGGCGACAGCACTTCGTTGTCGCATGACTTCCGGTGTACATTTTTCCCATTGCGCATAGCAGTCTTCCTGTAAGGTTCGGCTACCTTGCTTGTTCAGGCTGAAAAAACGAAGGTTGGGGTGTATGGCTGTCGCAATTTCCTCTTGTTGATTGGGGATGCCGTTATTGGGACACCATTCCATATTCGACTGCCCGCTGCATAGCCATACCTCTCCCAACATAACGTCTTTCAACTCGATTTTATTTCCTTTCATGTTGTTAGAAAATAGTTGTAGGGTATAAGGACCGCCATGTTGGGTGGTGGGTATTTGGGTTTTCCAATGCCCGCAGTCGTCAATAAGAGTCTCGATAGTGTCTTTTTGCGCCCAACTTCCTACTATTTTAACTTTTGTGCCGGCTTCTCCCCATCCCCAGATGGGGGCTGAACTTTGTTGCTGGAGTACGATATGATTCGAAAAGATGGCAGGCAAAGATAGCCGGGTAGAAGTTTGCCCTTTGATAATCAGGCTGCTGCATAGGACTAAAGATAAAAATGCAATTCTTCTGGAAACATTCATAATGCTATATTACTAAGGTGAATATATAAAGGTATTATTAAAGCAAACAGCTTTGCTTTAAATTCGCTTGTAAAGAAAGAGAATAGAATGATATAAATCAATGTACTTTTGTAAAAAAAAGATGGATGAATTTCTTTTTACCGGAGACTTTATTCTCCTTTTAGAAAGACAGAGATGTTTTTTCAAGGCATCTCTGTCTTTTGTCTACCGTTATCTTATTCTATATTATTCGTAAGGATTGAATGTCCCATTATCCCAGCCTTGTGTCTGCTGCAATTTAGAGTTTTGCTCCAGATGCTTGTTAGGAATGGCATAAAAATAGTAATTATCTTGAAAATCAATTTCATATTTCTGATCCAATACCACTATTGAGTCTTTAAAATAAGTGGTATAGTCTTTCTCTATATCTACTTTATCTTTTAGATTATCAAATTCTGTTGGAGATCCTTTTAGTTTGGGTAAAAGGCCATGGCGCTTGATTCCATTCATTTCGGAAGCAAACATGCGCCGACGGCGTAAGTCCCAATATCGTTTTCCTTCATAGGCAAATTCTATCTTGCGTTCCAGCATGATAGCGGCTATCATTTCATTGTGTGACATGTTTTCTTTTAATCCGTACATATTATTGTCTCCGGCTGTTATTCCGGCGCGTTTACGGATACGTTTCAATACACTATATGCTTCATCGTATTTCTGAGTTTCGGCAGCGCATTCGGCGTAATTCATCAGCACTTCGGCAAAGCGTATTTCCACCCAGTCCGTACTACTTCTTTCGGTATCATAAGGGGTGAAATTTACGTTGATGGCTTTCCGGCAGTAGAATCCGCTGGCAGAGGGGTTGAGGGTGGAACTGCCTTGGTAAGTCCATTGGATTCTGTCTTTTTTGCCACTAAGTTCCCATAGGCAGCCGTTGTAGGCTATCGTACTGGTAAACCGTGGATCACGATTTCTCCAGAAATGAAGCGGATCATAATCTGCTGATTCTGTGATAGGAACGCCTGTGATCATTGGGTAAGATTCTACCATTTCCTTAGTGGGTTGGTTGGCTCCCGAATAATTCTGAGCTTCCGATAACGGACGGGTTGCCGCATCCCAGTGATGTACGATGTCGGGTTCTTGATAGCGCGTCACGAACAAAACTTCCTTATTCATTTCATCGAACCAGATATTTTCATAGCTTTCATACAAATCATAACCGTTCGTTTCTATTTGTTCGGCAGCCTTCTTGTTATAGGCATAAGCTGTTTCCCAGCGTTCCGCTTTATTTTCCGGATTAAATTGCGGACTGGCATAATACAGCAAGATGCGACCTTTTAGTGCTATGGCTGTGGCTTTGCTGAAACGTCCTTCGTCATCGCCTGTCCATTTCCATGGCAAATCTTGAATGGCTTCATCCAAATCCTGAATGATCAAATTGATACACTCTGAGGTCTTGTTGCGGGTAACATACAAATCATCGGTCAGTGCCTGCGGTTCCATGATCATCGGCACGCCTCCATATTGGCGCACCATCTGGAAATACCGCCATGCCCTGAGCACTAGAGCCTGTGCCCTTAAGGAGGCTTTGGTTTCTGCATCCAGATCGCCGGTCTTAATGCTGTTCAGCATGATATTAATGTTACGAATGCTGCTGTAATTCCAAGTATCTATGGAATTGGTGGTAAGTTGTCCGTACAATATACCGGTCTCTCCATAAGCCTCGTCCGAATAACCTGCTACATCTTGATCCCATCCCGGCAGATTGTCACGATATAGCTTATTAAGATAGGCAGTGGCATATTGGGCATTATTCCATACGTCCTTTTCTGTGATGGCAGATAAGTCTTTCTTATTTAATACATCTATACAGCCAGAAAGAATGACTGTCAATACTAAGATTGCTATATATTTTGTTTTCATAATAATTTAATATTATATTAGAAACTAACATTAACACCGAATGAATAGGTTTTCATTAACGGGTAATTCATGATACTTGAATTTTCAGGGTCATAGTCTTTTATTTTATCTTGTAATAGGAACAAATTAGTTCCTATCAGGAAGAATCGCATTTGTGAGAGCCCCCATCTTGAAACCAATGGTTGCGGGAGTTGATAAGTGATGCTCACGTTCTTCAAGCGTAGGAAAGAAGTATCTTGAATCCAGAATGTTGATGCTTCTCCGGCTCCGTTTTCCCATCCGGCTGCGGGATATTTGGCATCCGTGTTTTCAGGAGTCCAGTAGTCTGCCCTGAATGCGTATGACGTTTCTTCCATTCCACCCCATTCTATACGTTTGTCATAGAAACGTTTTCCACCGGCTACACCCTGGAAGAACAGGTCGACGCTCAGTCCTTTCCATGATCCTCCTACGGAGAAACCGTAATTGATTGGAGATTTGGTGTGTTTGATTACCCATTCCTGATCATTACTATCGATCTTTCCATCCGGTTCATCAGAGTTGGCACCTCTGATATCTTTATAGTTCAACATTCCCAATTCGGGCTTTTTACCAAAGATGGTATATCCTTCGGGCAGGGCATCGAGTTCGGTTTGTGTACGGATAATGTCTGTAGCTACATAGCCCATTTGTCGGTCCGTATTGTATCCTAACTCTGATTTGTAAGGACGAATATTTTCAGCTTCGTCTTTGGTAATTAGTTCGTTGACTGCATATCCGAGGTTTCCGCTTATGTTGTAACTGAAATCGTCCCCTATCTTATCCTTATATGAGAGCTCTATTTCGAAGCCTTTGGTATCGATGGTGGCATAGTTTTCTTTGGGCATGGTGCCACCAAAAGTAGAAGGCAGGCTGGCCAAGCGGTCACCTAAAATGTCGTAGGTATGTTTGTAAAATCCACCGACACTTAATGACAGACGATTACGTAGAATTTGCATATCAAATCCATAATCTATATCCAATGATTTTTCCCATGTAATTTCTGTATTGGGGATTACACTGGCTGATACCCCGTTGCTCAACGAACCGAAGTAGGCGCCTGAGTTGAGGTTATAGCGTTGCATCCACTGCCAGCCGCCTACAGCATCGTTACCTAGCAAACCGACTGATCCGCGAAGTTTCAGGTAGTCTATAAACCCGATGTTGTTTTTAAAGAAATTTTCTTCTGAAATACGCCAGGCGACAGATGCGGAAGGGAAGAAGCCCCAGCGGTGTTTTGGATCGAAATTGACAGAACCGTCATAGCGGAAAGAGGCTTCCAGCAAGTATTTACTATCATAAGTATAGCCCAGCCGGCCTACATACGAAAGACGTCCGCCTTCTGAACCACTTCCGTTTAGTGTCGAATTCTTTGGATCGGAACTACCTGCGAATATTTGATCTACGGCAGAGGAGATGAAATAATTTCGTTGCCCGTCCAGCCAGTCGTTAGTACCTTCATACTGTTCGTATACAAACAATGCGTTGATATCGTGTTTGCCGAAGGTCTTGTTGTAGGTAACCATGGCGTTCAACTGATAACTGTTATCATTATTGTATTTCTCATACAGAAAGTCTCCATCATCTCTGGTTTTGACATAATCAATTTCATTGGTTGGGATATGATTGTGTGCGCCGGTTGTTTTAAATACGTACAAGTCGTAGGGGCGACTGAAACGTTTGATGAAAGTATGCCGCTCATACCGGTTGTATGACAGTTTCAGGCTTAAGCCTTTAATGAAAGGAATATCGTATTGGAGAGCTACATTTATCTCGTAGTTGGAATAACGCTTTTTATTATAACCGCTATTCCCGTTAATAACCTCCATGGGGTGCCATGCCAGGAATGTCCCGTTGGGTTTTCCATCGATATAGGGGGCAAAAAGACCACGGCGTAATAGTCCGTTATAGAGATTACCCATGTTGTCATTGTCGTTATCCCATTTCCAGTAAGGTTTGCGATCGTTTCGGGTGTCCATATTCAGGTGTAAAGAAGCCTTCAGTCCCTTTATAATATTGACATCGATATTGCTTCGGATGCTATATTTTTTGAAATTAAGATTGTCAAACGAACCTGTTTCATAATAATAGTTCCCTCCAATGAAGTATTGCACTCTGTCATTTCCTCCGTTTACATTCAAAGAGTGGCGGGTAACGATGGGAGATTTCCATGCTTCGTCAATCCAGTTGTAAGAATTGTCTTTAAAATATTGTAGTTCATCGTCAGTGTAATATTGCATGTCACCTTCGGGCACCCGGGCATGGCGCAAGGCATCGTTGGTATATAGCGCTTGTCGATACGTATCGAATACTTCAGGTATCTTAGTTGCATCTGAAATACCAACTGATCCGGTGTAGTTGATAGTCGGTTTTCCTATTTTACCTTTTTTAGTAGTTACCAGAATAACTCCATTGGCTGCGCGTGAGCCATAAATAGCAGCGGAAGCACCATCCTTTAGTACGGAAAGGTTCTCTACTTCGCTGGCATCCAATCCGTCGAATGCAAATTTATCGCGAACTACACCATCGATGACATAGAGTGGAGTCGTTTGATTCCACGTTCCATCGGCACGGATGGAAACAGACGAACCTCCGCCCGGTTTTCCGGCAGTTTGGGTGATATTGACCCCTGCCAACCGTCCGCTCAAAGCATTTGAGAGATTGGCGGCGGGAACATTTTCGATGGTTTTAGAATTAATGGAGGCTACCGATCCGGTCAGGTTAACCTTCTTTTGAGTTCCGTAACCTATTACGACTATTTCTTCCAGCTCCTGTGAATCTTCTTGCAGTGTAATTGTAATTGATTTCTTTCCATTCAAAGAAACCGTCTGGTTGACATAGCCTATATAGGAAATGGTTAGAGAAGCCTTGTGAGTTACTTCAAGATTAAATCGGCCGTTAATGTCGGTAACGGTTCCGTTAGCTTCTGTACCTTGCTCAAGCACGGTGGCACCAATAATAGCTTCTCCGTTTTTATCAAGAACGATGCCGGTTATCTTAATTTTATTTTGTTGTATTGTATGGATTCCATTTACTTTTTTTGAAAATATGATGTAATCATTTGTATGCTCATACTTCAAATCTGTATTTTTCAGCAGTTCTTTCAGCATGTCGCTCACTTTGGCCTTCTTGTGCGATAGCGTAATCATCGTTTTCACATCCAATTCATGGCTGGCGTATACCACCAGACACTTGGTTTGTTTTTCGATTTCAGAAAATAATGTCTCTATTGTTATAGAGTTAGAAGGCAGTTCGATTATTGCGTTTTGTGCTATTCCGCTCGAAGCATACAGTTGAAAAGCACAGGTGAACATCATAAACAGGGCTGTTTTCATAATATTTAATGTTCTGTTTTTCATTTTTAGGTACAAAAGATGTACTAACAAAGGTTTTATTTTCATATCTTTGTATTCGATTAAGTTAATGATTCTGTCTTTGAAAGAATTTCGGAATGCCTTGCTTAATCCCGGTCGGTAGGTGTTGGCGCACCTATCGACTTTTTAGGATTGCAATGGGTAGTGGTGTTTGTTTATGGACTCATAGTTTTTGATTTTTTAGTTTGACAATTAGTTAACGGTATAATATAATTTCATTCGTGCTTTCATTTTTCTTTATTTTGAACGGATGTATTTTCCGGATGATCTGCAATACTTCCATTACGCCATCGCGTTGTCGAAATTTTCCAGTGTATTCGTATTCCTGGATAGATGTGTCTTTGATGGTAATTTTTATATCGTAATATAATTCCAGCTTTTTCACTATATCTTTTAATTTCTGTTTCTCAAAAGTATAGAGACCTTCTTTCCAAAGGACAGGGTTTTGCGTGATAGGTTTCACAGAGAAGTGTCCTTGAGTTTCGGTCAGTTTCTGTTTAGGTTGCAATACCATTCCGCATTGTTCTTTGTGTGGGAGATAAACCCTCACGGAACCTTCGAGCAGGGATACTGTCAGATCTTCTTCCGGATAATTGAATACATTGAATTGTGTTCCCAATGCTTTTATGTCTACTTTCCCTGTGGATACTATGAAAGGTGTGGGGCTTTTGGCTACCTCAAAGAATGCTTCTCCAGTTAGCTTCACCCGACGCTCTTCACTGAATGCCGATGGATAAGTAAGGACCGAATTTGCGTTTACCCATACTTTACTGCCGTCCGGCAATGTGATATGTGCACGTTGCTCTGCCGGGACAGATAATTTCTGGGTGAGTGGATGGGGGGCATCTGCCTTGCCGGGTGAAAAGGTAGTCCACCACCATGTGACGCTTATACAGAGGACGACAATTGCGGCATAACGTAAAAAAGACAGCAACACTCTTCTTCCTTTTTCAGCTTGGCGCACTTGCAGGAAGTGCCTGAGGCTCTCTTCACCTATTATTTCCTGTTTCTCTTGCGGGTGTAGCTTCATCAGCGATTGCAGTTGCTGACAGTACATCATCTCCTTTTTCAATTCTTGGTTGGAAAAGGCTTCTTGCAGTAAAGTTCTCCTTTCTTCTTTGCTGAGTTCTCCTGCGTAATATTTTATAATTCGATTATCCATTTCGGGCTTGTCTATATTATGTAAACAATGAAAGTGAGAAAATCCGCTAAAATAAAAATAAAAAAAATTAAGATAGGACAAATAAAAAGAGAAATAGAGGTAGGCTATCTTTTAATTCTTCCCGTAACCTCTTGTAGGCAATGGCCATTTGAGACTCTACGGTATTGATGGAAATTTGTAGTTCTTCAGCGATTTGCTTTTGTTTTTTTCCTTCCAGTTTGTTCATGATGAAGATTTTCCGACATCGTTCAGGAAGTGTCTGAAAGGCATTGTCTAATAGTTCCTCTATGCAGGTTTCATCGGGGAAATGGGTGTTAAGTATTTCTAAAGAATCATATTTCATGCGCATAGCCATATTGAATTCATTTTGCATATCAAGTACAGCTTCTTGCTCGAGCATTCTTTTACGTAAATAGTTCAGACAGCTGTTTTTAATGGAAGTGAAAAGATAAGCTGTCAGGTTAGCGTATGCGTCCAGCAGGTCACGCCGTTCATATAAATGTAGAAATACATCTTGGACGATATTTTCCGCATCATCTTCGGAGTATACATATTCGTTTGCGAAGTGTTTGGCCCGTGAATACCACGTGGTATAAAATTTTTCAAAATCTATCATTTACCCGAATATTGAATTTGTTTTATATGTTCATTTTCGTTGAATATAAAAGAGTGTTATTGTTTGCGAAAGTCTGAGAAATTAAGGACTCTCGTGACAAAAATACGTGCATTCAGCAGGCCACAGCAGTTTTAGTATATGGCAATTTGCTTATATTGATAAGGACTGATGTTGCAAAGATAAAAAGAAATATGGAAATGCCAATTGTCTACAAACTTATTCCGAAAACAAAATAGAGTTGGTTTTCGTATGGATTAGCTATCAGTTTACCAAAAACAGATGGAGTGAATCCGGATGAAATATTCAATGTTTTGGTAGCCGAAAGCCCGACATTAACTACATTAAATTTGTCAGCGTATTCTCCTTCCCATGGGGTGAACCCGGCTTCGACAGCCAAGTCTACTCCCTTTACAGTGAATGGATAGCTGAGTTCGCAATAACTGGACCAGGCACGTCTTTCATTTTCCCGGTAATCGTTTCCGGCAAAGGTGGTATACCAGGCCAACGATAACGGGAAACTTTCACTAATGGTATAGACAGCTCCTGCTTCGAAGGTGTGACCTGTGGTGCGGGGAGTATAGTGGAAATAGTTGAATGGTTCGTCTTCACTTTGGTAAAAGTAGTTATTAAGGTACAGTTGGAGGTTTTTATATTCATACTCCAGCGTAAGGTCTATTTCATTATTCTCGTTTCTGAATTCTGTCGATCCCCATGCCGATAGGGTCCATCCTTTCCACTCTACACCGAGAGTAGGCTGTACGGAAGCATTTCCATTCTTCATTCCACGCCAGATGTAACTGCTTACCAGGTCGGCATTGATAAATACTTCTTGTGCCTGTATGGCAAAGGGGCAAAAGATGAGAGCTGCAAGTATGGCTAATTTCTTCATTAAAATGGCGGATTATTTTTTCGGGCTGCAAAGATAGGTAATTACTGGCAAAATTCGTGGCTGAGGGGCATCGATCTTTTCAGGGTAACGAATAAATGCACCGGCGGAGAAAAGGGAAGTTCATGATTTACCATGCTTTATCGTCAAAACGTCCCTCTTTGTCGAGTTCTTTTGTCGGGTATGGCAAAAGGGGGTATTTTTGTGGACTAATCTTCAGAAAGACTTTATCATAATGAAACAGATTAATAAGCAGCAATTACTGGAGCAGGTGGTTTATTTCGTCATCTGGCTGACTGTCATCTTCGTACCGTTGGTGGGTGACTATCTGTTTTCATCCATTAGTTCGATACATACTTTCAGCTGGCAGACCATACGGGTGGCATGGCTGTTGACGTTACCCTTTTTTCTGCTTTTTGTAGTGAACAACTATTTACTCGCCCCCCGATTGTTGCTTCGGAAGCGATATTGGTACTATGCATTTTCATTGATAGGAGTCATTGTTCTGCTTTTTTTCTTATATCCCTCCTTCAGCCGACCGAGGCACAAGCAGTTCAACAACCCGATGCCCGTTCCTTCCGGTTATATTTATGAAGAACATTCGTCGCAACCACCCATGCCCAAGCGAGTGATGGATCCGCTCCGGCAGGGGCCTTATCCTTTGCCGGGCTATCTTTTTGGACGTTTCTCACTGGCTTTGCTGGTAGTGGGGTTCAATGTGGCTATCAAGCTTCTATTCAAGTCCATGCGGGATGAAGAGGCACTGAAAGAGTTGGAACACCAGCATCTGCAATCGGAATTGCAATATCTGAAGTATCAGATCAATCCGCATTTTTTTATGAATACGCTCAACAACATTCATGCACTGGTCGATATGGATGCCGGGAAAGCCAAGAAGACCATTGTCGAACTCTCTAAACTGATGCGTTATGTGCTTTATGAAGCAAGTAATAAAACGATTTTGCTTTCGCGTGAGATACAGTTTCTCGATAACTATATTACCCTGATGAAGCTTCGTTATACCGATAAAGTTTGCATCATGTGCGACATGTCCGGCGAAATACCAAAAGTACAGATACCGCCTTTACTCTTTATCTCTTTTGTAGAGAATGCATTTAAGCATGGAGTGAGTTATCAGAAAGAGTCGTTCATACGGGTTGCCATGACTGTAGAAGATGGGAAACTTGCGTTTCGCTGTTCCAACAGCAATTGGGGAAAATCCGGTGAACAGAATCATGGCATCGGATTGGAAAATGTCCGTAAGCGGTTGAGGCTTTTGTTCGGGCAGGACTATACCCTGTCTATTAACGAGCGCGAGGGTAGTTTTAACGTTTTATTAATCATTCCTCTGTTATGATAAAATGCATTGCTATTGATGACGAGCCGTTGGCGCTTGAACAATTGGTAGGTTATATTTCACGTGTCCCTTTCCTGCAACTAATTGCTTCCTGTCAGGATGCTTTCGGTGCTATGCAGGTGCTTTCTGAAGAAGAAGTCGACTTGATGTTTGTCGATATTCATATGCCGGACCTGAACGGACTCGATCTGGTGCGTTCATTGGTAGTGAAACCTCTGATTGTGTTTACCACCGCCTATCCGGAATATGCTGTTGAAGGTTTTAAAGTGGATGCGGTGGACTATCTGTTGAAGCCGTTTGAGTTTCAGGATCTCCTGAAGGCGGCGGATAAGGCACGTAGGCAGTTTGAGTATCATTTGCAGGATTACGGGGGAGGGGCGGAATCGGATTTGCTGGAACGGGACGGTTCGTTGTTTGTGAAGTCCGAATCCAGAATCATCCGTATCAATGTGGCGGATATTTGTTATATCGAAGGCATGAGTGAGTATGTGCGCATTTACACGAATATGGCGGATAAGCCGGTAGTCACTCTGCTGAGTATGAGAAAACTGGAAGAGCGTCTGCCGCAAGAAATGTTTATGAGGGTACATCGCTCCTATATCGTCAATCTCCGGAAAATAACGGAGGTCTCACGGTTGCGCATCATTTTTAATAAGAATATATACATACCTGTCGGCGACAATTATAAGGAGAGGTTTACAGAATATATCAACAAGATTTGTATCAGCAGTTAAGGTCGGGTTACAGGCCATAAGAACGGGCTGTAATCTACAAGTGGATTACACCTTGCAGACTACAGCCCGTGGCTCTGTAACTTGTAGTTTCTTACTTGATTCCCAGTTTCTTTGCGATATCTTTAGGAAGCGCATCTTTGTGAACCAGAATATTCATAGTCTTGTAAGCAACGAAAGCTTTAGAAGCATACCAGGTACCTTTGTACTTGTTATTAGTGCCCCAAGAGTTTTTCACCATAAAGTATTCTTTTCCGTTCTGATCTTTGGCGATACCGTAGATAATCATTCCGTGGTCATCGGTTGTTTCCCAGTTATCGAAAGCCGTCTGGCGCATTTCCTGAGTAACTTTAATTTCCGGCAGTGGCTTTGAAGTCAGTTCTTTGCGTTTGTCGGCGGCGGTCATTCCGGTCCAGCGGGCCATATCCGAACCTGTCAGTTCAGCACCCTTGGCTGCGTCCGGCATTACAGCGATGCCGTCACGGGTAAATCCTTCTTCGCTGACGTCACTACCCCATGCGAACGTGTATCCGTTTTTTACAGCATTGTCCATTACAGCCATGAATTCGTCAAGCGGCAGGTTGTATGACAATCCGTTGCGCCAGTTGTCCTGAATTTCGATGGCAAACTGTGAATAGAAGGGGTGGTGTGTGTATGAAGTCAGAGATACATAGTCGTCCGGATTCAAACCCAGAGACTGTGCAAAAGTCATCGGAGTATATTCTTTACCTTTGTAAGTGAAGTTCTCCGGACATTGTCCGAGGTAAGTGTCATAGATGGCGCAAAGACCCTTTTTCCATACCGGAGTCAGTTTCTTCAGTTTGCCTTTGGCAATGGCGTTTACATAACCTTCCGCTGTTGCATCCAGTTCGTTGTGAACGGGCAGTGAGTCACCATACATGATTCCCGGCATGGCTTCTTGCGGAACAAGTCCGTAGTTCTTCATACAGAACATGATGTCATAGAAGCTTCCGCCCGGAGAGAAGGAGCTGTCGCCATGATAGCGGACATAGTTAACGGCGCGGTCAACCATTGTGTGGTGTACAACGAACATTTCAGAAAGATCGTATTCGCCTTTTCCCGTACGGAGCAGTTCCGATTCGAGGAAGCCGAGGCTCGAGAAGCTCCAGCAAGTGCTTGAACGATTCTGGTTTTTGATGGATGTAATCGGGTTTTCTTTCACTGTCGTGAAAACGAAGCCTTCTTCTTTTGGTTTGTCTTTGCCCAATGCGCTCAGACTGATCAAGCCTAAAGCGGCCAGGAGGATTGTCTTTTTCATTATTATGTCGTTTTTATTAATATTTATGCGACAAAGATAGCTGAATATCCTTAAATATGGAAATGAACGCCTATCTTTGCTATCATATTTTAATGTTTCATTTATAAAAACTTAAACCGATGAAAAAGAATCTTTATTGGATGGCAGCAGCATTCATCACTTTAACTGCTGTAGGTTGTACAAATGCGAAGAAAGCCGATGTGTCTGCGGCAGGCAGCGATACCACACAAGTGGTAGATATGCACACTGCCGAAACCTCTCTCGATTACTATGGAGTTTACAAAGGTACGATTCCGGCTGCCGATTGTCCGGGCATAGAACTGACTCTGACCCTGAAAAAGGACCGCACTTATACATACCACTGGCTTTACATTGATCGCAAAGATGCCGAGTTTGATGAAACCGGCACATTCACGGTAAAAGACAATCTGCTGACACTTACTGAAAAAGGAGGCGAAGTCTCTTACTTTAAGGTGCAGGAGGGCAGCTTGGTGATGCTGAACAATGAGAAACAACCTGCTACCGGTGCTTTGGCCGATGCTTACGTTCTGAAGCAGGAAGAAGTGTTCCGTGATTAGTCTATTGTATTTTCGCCCGGTATGTCCGTTCCGAGAAGGTAAAGTTGAAGAAGAGTGCCAGCCCTTGTTCCCGTTGCATACCGTTGGGCAGATGGAGTTGATCACTGTATTTCACTCCTAACGAGAGGACATTTCCGTTATAGAGAGTGAAGTTGCTTCCTGCACTGATGTAGTAGTTGGTTGCTTTCTTCTTCTGGATGACCATATATGAATTGTTGACGCCCGCTCCGAGTAACAGTTTCACCGGATTGCGGTAGATATTGCCTGCTGTGTAGGCCATACCTGCCGATAACCGGTGTTGGTTTTCGAAGCGGACGTTGCTTTTTGAAGACTTCATGCGGCTCCAATCCGTATATTTGTATTCGGCTGTCAGCATCCAGCGGAGGCTATTGTATGATAATCCCGCCCCGATAAACTGCGGGAGGCATTGGCGCACATAACGTTGGCTTTCATCAATCGACTCGCTACCCGACGAACTGCTCACCGACAGGTTGTTGTCTTGTGCCAGATCTTGTGAGTACCCGTATACAAGCCCTGCTACAATGGACTTATCCCTATTTAGAGAAAACTTGTATTGCACGCCGAAATCGACATAAAAAGCATGCTTGTAAGAACTCTCTTCCACACTGAGACTTCCCTGAGTCTCTGTTTGTTTGATGGTTCCGGTCACGTACGAAAGATTAGCACCGACAGAGAAACCTTTGAAAAGGCGGTAGGCGGTACTGATACCCATTTTAGATAGCCCCCCTTCTCCTTCAAAAAGTGATGATACGGTGGAATTTCCGGTTCCCGTGATGTCCTGATCCAGTGTGATAGCGTATCCCATACTGCTGACCGGTGCCATAAATACAGCCCCGTACCAATGGGGAGTGAGACGGCAACCGATGCTGAGGTTATTCAGGTTTCCCACTACCGAATGATTGCTTGTTCCGGTTTGGGTGTAGATTTTGTATGCCCCCATCAGTCCGGCGTCTATCAGAAAACGTTGTCCTTCGATGGCGGTAAGTGAGGCAGGATTGGCAGTATTCAGGAAGTTATAGCTTTGCAGGGCGATTCCCGCTTCGCCCAGTCCGGCGTACTGTCCGCCTTCTCCGGTTGAAAGTTCGCCCAGGCCGAACATGGATGTAGGGGAATTGGTTGTGTTCTGACTATATATTAATAAGGTGGAGTGACAAAGCGTAAGCAGTAGAATCAGCTGTCTTTTCATGGGTTATATGTTTTATAAAGTATGGTTAGTTTCACGGGGCTACTGTCCGGATGGCCGGCATCTCCGAATACGACTCCACTCAGGGTGGTGAAAAACAAATTGTCCGGAAGCATCAGCTGAAGGATTTTCCGGTTGTATCCCACCGTCCCCAGATTGCTTTGCAGGAAAGAGGTAATATCGAAAGAGTAATAGGTATCTTCTCCCATCATTTCGTCCGTTACCAGGCTTCCGGTTTGTACCGAACTGCCTGAAATATCCGTCACGACATCTTCCGTTACATTGTTTTCGTCGGCTGTATATAGTGTCAGCGATTCGGGGAGAGGATACCGTTCGCCATACGTCTCTTTTACCGGATAAAGGCGGAGGAGCGCACTTTCGATAGTTACCAGTCTGCCTTCGGCGCGCAAGTCATTGAGGAATGGGAAGTCGATGTTGAGATACATTCCCGTCAGTCCTTGCAGGTAGGCCTGGTGGTCGGACTTTTCCGAAGGAAGCCCGTTATTGATTCCGCTTTGTAAGGAGGAGAGGGCTGTCTGGCTACGGTCACAACTGACCTGGTTGAACCTCAGGTCGCTGTTGGCCGGGAAACTGGCGGACAGTTCCGTTGCGTCTGTTTTTGTCTGGTGATAATAAAGTGTGATGCACAGGCTTGAATCATTCACCATGAAACCGTTGATACAACTTCCTCCCTCTTCGGGAATGAATGCAATGCCTTTGAAATAGTCGCGGAAGTATTCCTGTGACTCCATCTCGCGTGATCCGTTTTGGAAACGTTCGAACCACTCGAGTCCCCATTCGTCGGAGAGGCGGATTTCGTGTTCCCGGGTGGTTTCGCCCGGAGTGGGAGTGAAGGTGAACGAAGCTAAGGGAGTGGCATGGTACGCCACTGTCGATTTACTATACAGGTATCCTTCGTCCAGCGACAGATTTTCTGAGAGGCTGTGCAGTGAGATGCGTTGCGGATTCAGAGTATCTCCCAGATAATTGCCCGAAGAGTAGAATCGGATGGTAATGGAATCGAAACCATAATCGGCGTCTTCGCTGAATGAAACTCCCGGTACGTCATATTCTGCATAGAAAGCGGTTTTTATTTTGCCCCAGACGGGATCGTCAATGGTTCCTATCTGGCAGATTGTGTCGCCCGATGTGGCAAGAGAATCACTCAGGATAGTGCTGATGCGGACCGTGCAAGTATCGGTCTGCACCGTCCGCAGGGAACTTTCCACCCATTTGCCTCCTACTGTTGACAGTTCGTCCCGGCAAGAGGCAAGGAGGGATATTAAAAGAGTGATGAATAAAAATGATAGGGTTTTCTGTTTCATTAATCGGATAATTTTGCCGCAAAAGAAGTCGATTTCTCTTCCCTGTTAAAAAACTATCGACTAACTGGAATGATTTATCGACTGCATTTTGGTTGGTAGAGAGAATGTGCCTGTTAGTCGATCCTTTTTTTCACCCTTACTGATGTCGTCTACATTTGCGGTCAGTAATTAACGATTAAAAAACAGAATAAAAGAATGACTGGAATAGAAAAAACTGTAGCGAGTAAGTCCGCGTCCGGAGCATTGGTGCTTTGTGCCATACTCTTTTGTTTGTGTGCCTGTACGGAAGATGCTTCCTATACGGCCGGAGTATGGTACCGGCGTTCGGACTTTGACGGGGTAGCACGGACCGATGCTGCCGGTTTCACCATTGGCAACAAAGGGTACATCTGCGGAGGCTATAACGGAAAAACGACTCGGCTCGCCGACACTTGGGAATATGATATCGACAATGACTGGTGGACTCAGCGTGCCGATATGCCCGGTACGGTCCGCAATGCTGCCACCGGCTTCTCGGTAGGTAGCAAAGGGTATGTCACTACCGGATACAATCCCGATCAGAAATACCTGTCCGATACGTGGGAGTATAATCCGGAAACGAATAGTTGGAGGCAGATGGACGACTTCAAGGGGGGAGCCCGCTATTATGCCATTGGTTTCGGCATTGATAATTATGGTTATGTGGGAACCGGTTACAACGATAATTACCTGAAGGACTTTTATCGTTTCGACCCTACTGCCACAGCCGGTTCACAATGGACTATCGTGAATGGTTTCGGAGGACAAAAGCGTCAGGGAGGTACGGCATTTGTCATCGACGGGAAAGCTTATGTCTGCGGAGGGCAGAACAATAATTCCGATGTATCGGACTTCTGGTGCTTCGACCCTTCCGCTGCTACACCTTGGACACAACTGAGAGACATCGCCAATACGAGTGATGATGATTATGATGATGACTATACATCTATTGTCCGTTCTTATGGAGTCAGTTTTGTGATCGATGGAAAAGCTTATCTGACTCTGGGTTCCACTGCTGGAGGAAGCTATTATTCGAATTATTGGATTTATGATCCGGCAACCGATCTTTGGGAAGGTGACGACCTGACGGCGTTTGAAGGAAGTACCCGTATTCATGCTGTTTGCTTCTCTACCGGGACCCGGGGTATTGTTGCGACGGGTGGCAGTGGTTCGAGTTCTTACTTTGACGATACCTGGGAACTGAAACCTTATGAATATGAAGAGGAATAAGAAGCTACTTTGTATGATATGTGTTGCCTGCGCTGTCTCAGTCCTCTTTTTCTATGATCGGCATGAAGCTTGTACGTATCGTCTCAAAGTAATTGAAACAGAAAATGGGAACGGATATGGTTATCAGATTCTTTGTGGCGACCGGGTAGTGATCTGCCAACCATACATACCTTCCCTTCCGGGGCGGAAAGGGTTTGCTTTGGAAGAAGATGCCCGGAAAGTAGGCAACCTGGTATTGGATCGGATCAGGCAGGGAAATGATTTTACAATATCGGCAACTGACCTGGAACGGGTAATGAAAACAAATTGAGTCCGCTACAAGGTTTATAGGAAGTTTGTCTTTAAAAGTGTGTTTACAAACAAAAGGCTGAATGCGATGCCTTTTGTTTTTCTTAAATTTTTCTTATGCAAATAATAAGCGTACCGCCTTGGTGGATTATCCTGGAGATAGTCAACATAGACACTTCAACTTTTCTACCGATTTTTTTAAACCGTTGTAGTCTAAATTGCTTTTATGAATGTAAGATCATTACAAGTCTGAATAGTGGCTAAAAAATAGTCAGAATTTACCCCATAAACGGCTCCTTACGAAGTATGTTCATAACAGACTGGATTTGGTGTCGTTCAGAGAATCATCGGAAGAGTGCAAACCGTCAATCTGGACTTAGACTATTTGCTTAAGAGGCTTCACAAACCAATTATTAAAATCATGATAGGGTATGTCTTGACGTAGACAAAAGGAATTGATGGAAATTTCTTTGGGTTCATCTTCAGTTTTATAGAGAAATGACGACTTTTCAAAATCATTGCTGCTGTACATTAAGGATATAGGGTTTCACTGCAACGATATAGATTGAGGTTTATGATATAAGATAATAGATGTCAAAATAGGAATTTAAAGACATCATATCCTGTGGTATCTTTTACGGCATAAAGTATGAACCAAAGCATGCCCAAAAGTATGAACCAAGCTATAATAGAGTCTAGCCATTCAGATGTTTTTAAACCTGCCCCAAAGTCTTTAATACTTTCCCATATTTTCTTCCATATAGAAAGTTGTTTGTATCGTACGAGTTCTTCATATTCTTTTAGCTTATCCCTATCTATGATAGCACGGCGGTTAGGGTCGTATATCCTCCACCGAGTAGCGTCGTATACGCTCCACCGTCCATATATGTCAATATCTTTACCGCACTTACCACAATAGTGAGCATTGTCAGGATTATCTGAGAATCCACATGAAGAACATTTCTTTGCCATATTGAAAATTAGAGTATTGTTACGCTAAACGAATTAGGTATATTTTTGATTACTAATATAGAATAGTGGTGAAAGCATTAGATTAGTAGGTTAGCGTCCAATTTTGACATATCCTATAATGAAACCCGCATTTAAGCGGCTTTTCTTATAAATATCGTTAAAAGTCGGATTGTTTTTTGATGTTTATTATTGATTATCCCGATAGTCATCGGCAATAAATTTTCATAATCGGTACGACCAAGCACTATCCGTTTGAAGAGTTCCTTCAGATATTGCAGTACAGGGATGCCTTGCATCTTGCAGGTCGATATGATCGTATGGTATGCAGCCGATACACCGGCCATCTTTCCGCTTCCGAAAAACAACGAATTCTTACGTTCTCCGGCTAAACTATACATAGAAGTCAACTTTAATCACAGCAAAAGTAGATATTCTAAAAATAGATCCTAATTTGAGTACTTACATTTCATACTCTGTTTAGCTTTTCTGAATCCGCCAATTCTATTTATTGGGTGTAAAAACTCCATTTCTATGGAGCTTACCCTGAACACTATCAAAGCTAACCTCCATAAGACTATCTTTGTCAAAATGAGGATTACCATACGTAGCGACATATTTGAAGGGAATTACAGTTTTTCCATTCTTGTCAATAAATCCCATTTTTCTGTTGGAGTAATTATTACTCTTATATACCGGAGCGACTCCCATAGTATACGGTAATACGGACTGTGCTTTGATAGTAAACAGTTTCTTCCCGGATTTATCTACAGCAATGTATTGATACGATGACCACGAAGTCCGGTAGAATCCAATGCCATCACTGAATTTAGTTTGACTTACGGTTGGTGAGATACTAAACAAAAGGTTTCCTTGACGATCAATAACAGAACGTTGGGAGTTTTGTAAGTCTGCTCTATCGACAGTGCACCAAGCAACACCATCAGAAAACACGTCAACAGACCGAAATGTCCTATTCGTCAATAGGTAACCATTGTAATCAAACAATTTGCATCCATAATTACTACTGCTTTTGTAGAATTTCGCACGTATAACGCTATCTTCGTCCACTATTATCTGACTGAATTGTTCGTTAGTCAAGGCCTTGCCTTCTTTACTGATAAGGTCAAAATAACCGGAACCATGCTTTACGATAAAAGCTTGCGGATTGTTCCGTTCAATACAAGATACACTAGCAAATGGAAGTTGATTAGTAATTTCTCCTCGAATTGAAAACCAATAATAATTGTTTCGGTCTTTGAGCACTAATGGTCCGAATCTCCCTAACTGTTTGACCTCTGTATAGACTGGTTTTATAATTCGTTGAACTGAATCAGTAACATAAGCCACCCCGACTGTTCCTATGGATTTGTGATATAATACCCACTGATTATCCAAGGCTTTCGGGGAGATGGAGTCATAGATGGCAGGAACAAGAAGCTTGTCAGTATCATATCCAATACCATATTTGCCTTTCACCTCAATTCGAGATATCGTGTTGTCATCGTTAAAGAAATCATATACTAATGAGCATAACTCAATGATTGTAGCAGCCATAAGTATTCCTCCACCTAATATAACTGCCGTACCCCAAGCATATTCTTTCCACCACGTTACAAATGATGTCCACAAACTAGAGAAGGAATATCCGATTTTTTTCCAGAAAGATGCCTTGGATCGTTCTTCATATTGTTCATATTCTTTTAGCTTGGAGTCTGGCACTGCTGTATAATGACTATAGTTGTATAATTTCCAAGTATAGCCATATGCTGCTATGTTTTTTCCGCATTTGCCACAATAGTGGGCATCGTCAGGATTATTAGTGAATCCACAAGATGAACATTTTTTTGCCATTGTTATATATTTATCGAATGATTTTTATAAGCACTTACTGTATGACTATAATGCTCGTAAGGTATTGTAGTCCACATTGAGTTATATTTTTGATTAATGATCAAATTGTTTTACGAGATTTATTGTCGGAAGTGTTATATAATCAGTTTCACCGAATACTAATTTTCGTAAAATATCTGTAATGTCATGAATGTGCCGATATACTCGGTTCAATACAGTAGAAGGAGAAAGTTCAACGCCTAAGTAATTAGAAATGATACTTTTCTGATCTATCACACGCAATAATTCAAAAATATGTCTGGTTACGCTCCAATCCAACTTATAAAAATCCAATGACGGACATCAATCTTACGGATATCCGGAGGAATGCCGTCAAGAGCCATATAATGAGTGCTTACATGCTTACGTAATAGATGTCAAAATGGATGCTAATGACATAACTCGATGAGATAACGTATGCCAGTAATTATGCCATAACCTATGCTCCAAATTATACCAAAAAATATGCAACACATTATAAAGACAAATAACTCTTCTAGCCATTCAGGTGTGTCTAAACATCTCCAAAAGTCCTTAACACTTTTCCACATTTTCTTCCATATCGACAATTTAGCCTCTTGCTCGTATAGTTCATATTCTTTCAATTTGGATTTCTCTACAGGAGTATAGCGGTGATAGTCGTATAACATCCAGTATTCATAATTTTTGATGTTTTTACCGCATTTACCACAAAAGTGAGCATGGTCAGGATTATCTAAGAATCCACATGAAGAACATTTCTTTGGCATATTGAAAATTAAAATATTGTTATACTCTAAATTATATCTCCCACTTATTCAAAAGTGTATGTGTTTACCTCTGTGATTTGTGAAATATCCGGCGTAGTTTGTTCTAATTCTACCAATTCATATTTAATAGGATATAATTGTTGTTTAAACTTCATTTTAGCAGGATTCCAATAGAGTCGTCCTTTCCGGTATTCGGTGGGCTTGCCGCATTTAGCACAATAGTGAGCATTATCAGGATTATTTGCGAATCCGCAAGAGGAACATTTCTTTGCCATTCATTATTCGGATTTGAGTTTTAGATATCCAAAGAATCCGCATATACCGCTCACTAACGTTAGCGTCCATGACAGTTTTTGTATTTTTTGCCACTTCCGCATGGGCAGGGAGCATTCCTGCCGATTATCGACCGCCCCTCCTTGCCACGCGCATGATTCAAAACAGAAGTGATAATTTTAGAAATTCCTTTTGCTTTTTCAGTATCAATTGTTTTAGGTAATTTCGAACCGCACGCTCCACAAAATAGAGCGTCCAACGGGTTTTCTTTGAAACCGCAAATGTTACATGCTTTGCTCATGACGATATGGTATAAATGTTGATGATACGGTATAGGTGTGGCGCTTAGTTCCGCAGGCAGTACAAAATTTAAATTCATCGTTTCCGAATTTTTGTCCACACGCTGTACAATAAGGCACTAATTGCGTAGAGGAAACATTATGGCCTGCACTGTCAAGAAGTCTGTAAAAATCAGCTGATAAGATAACTTCCTTGCTTGCGAATTTTAGAAGCGATGGAACTTGATTGACCGAATTCTGAATTGATTCCAACCCCTTCATCAATATCGGTATATGTCCGAACTTGGTGGAAACTTTCTCCGCACGTTTCCATCCGTTAGAGTTTTTTAGATTCCTTAAACGTTCCGACCCGGTTTCTCCACTCATGTCAGCCGGCAGAAACAAGAGGTTTGAATCATCGTAGTTTTGTGTAATAGACGGGTCAAAATAAGCTACCCAAAGAGAAAGAGCTATAACCAGTTGAGAGAAATTGTCATCTTCAAGACTGGACAACATAGGATAGCTTGCGTTAGTCCGATCTGGATGCTGAAAAGCGGGGGCTCCTCCAGTTGTTTGATAGAAATTTCTACCCATTTCCGGGACAAACAGTGAATCATAATCCACAAGTCGGATATGTCTTTCAGGGGTAACAAGAATGTTCATGCAAGACAAATCACCATGCGAAATGCCATTTTCCCGCAGTTGATGACACATATAATAGAAGTCCCGTATAAAAGTAAGCCTTTGTATGTCCGATAATGTGGACCATTCTTCGGTCATAAAAGCATCAAGTTTCTTACCCTCAATCCATTCCATTACTATTCCCGGAAGTATGCTTCCATCACATTTCATCTTTAGTGCAGACGGAACATAACGGAATCCGGAGAAATACTCTAATTGAGTTTTGGAAATCCGGTTTCCTATCATCTTGTAGCGTTGCATCGCATCGGGGATAAGCTCTTTCCAAATGCGATAACAGAGCTGCGAGCGGATCCCTTCCATTCTGAAAGCGACACAGAAACGTCCGGTGGAATTGATAAGCTGTTGCCGTCTACCTCTCCCTATAGTAATTGTTTTATAGGATGTGCGTGTTTCAGAGTCAAGTATGTTGGATATCTCCATCATACTCTCCATCACTTGGTCTAATCCGTATGATTGTTGCGCCATATCTTCATCGTTGCTTTTATTTTTTCAATAAAAGAATTTTTATATTCCTTTTTGTGAATTTGTTTGTCTGCAGGATGCTCGTTTCCCTCAGATTGAGTTTCCTCTTCGGCCTCAGCTATTCCACCATCCGATGGTTCTTCTGTTTCTGACAGGTCATTGAAAGATGTATCAGAAGAATTTATACTTGTGACATTAGCTTCATAATGCTGTTCCTTCTCATGGGATATTTCCTTATCTCCAAATGAATCAGCTCTATCTGCGATTGGACCTTTTCCTATAGTATCAGAAACTGTTTTGTCTACCACAGAGTCGTCACTCATAATTGGCTTTTCAATCTCCTTGTTTTTTGATTCTGAATTAGGTGTGGATAAGGGCTCTATTGGGGATTCAATGTCCTCATTGGAATCTAGCGTTGAGACAAAAGGATTCCCAAGATTATCTTCCGCCGAATTATTTTCCTCATTCTCCTTAGTTACTTTCGGAGCCCACAGTTCTACAGGAGTGAAGTTTATGAGAATAACTGCTAAATCATCGTCCATATCTCCTTTTACCCTTGCAGTATCAGCCAAATCTTTAAATTCTTCTGAGTCAGTAATTCTCCATAATGTTGAATTGGGATTCTTTCCATCAACAAGTTCTTTCTGAAACCATTTGGCCATGCCGTCAGTCATCATGGATATTGCAGTGACATTTTCAATAGATATTGAACCGATAAGCCATTCTCCGGAAATAGAATCATTACTTAAAACTGCCGATGTAGAATTTGAATAATCTGTTAGTTCTTCTCCATTTTCAGATGTAAATTTAGGAGACGAGTTAATTTCTTGTACGCTACCATCAGTGTCTATTATAAAGAGAGTGCTATCTCCAATTATAACATAGCGTAGGAGGTTATTAGTTTCATCTATATAGATCCCACAAAAGGTAGATGCTCCAATTTTCCAAGTTTCGAAGTTAAATAACTCATGGCGTAACATCCGACTGGTAAGAGAATCCAAATATGCCTTTATTTTTCGTTCCCATCTGTCCTTAATAGCGGGTAGCAGATGTTCTTCACTGAAATCCTCCCAACTACCAAGAATTGATGGATCCTCATTTACAAAAATCTCGCAGAGGGCTTGAGCAACAATTTCAGGATGGTAAGAGTTTGAAACTCCGTCTGCTATGGCAAAGAGTCGGGCGTCAATATTGCAGGCGAGAGCATCTTGACGTCCATCATTTTCACCGTCTTTTCCGAGTAGGAATGATTTGAGATATAAATCCATTAGTCGATAGATACTTCAGAACGTCCATTAGGTTTTGTTAAACCGGATACCGATGATCCAAACACAACCAGACGGCTTAATGTCCTTTGGTTCGAGACATTTGAGACCATAAAACGGCTACCGGCTACCGCAGAAAGATTGGTGCGTTGAGCTCGTTCCACAAATGTGTTGTTCATTTCCGAAGAAGCATCGAAGAGGAACGCTTTGCGCGTTTCTTCGGGTCGACTGGAAGGGAATTGTATTTCGGGTTCGGTCCCGGGTACACCGTCAATGTGGATGTTGAAGAGAAGGACGTTTCCATCCGGGACGCTAATGCTTTTGAGCGCATTCGCCGCTTGCAAAGCCTTGTCGCGAGACTGGGCTTCGTCCATCCCTTTTTCTTCAGGGTAGCCATCGGTGATGTTAATGACTATAGGAGCGGGAATTGGCTGTCCTTTAACATTCTGTGAACCTATCCACTTACGGACAACTTCAGCGGCCTTGTCAAAGGCTATAGACATGTGCGTGAGGCCTCGGGGCTTTCCTTCCTTCTCTATGTCGATGAATTGCTCGTTATCATGTGCGTCTAACCAGGAATTAATGTCATTGATGTCTCCTGAGAAGAGGTCGTATGTATATTGGTTGTAGCCAATCACTTTAAGATAATATCGATTCTTATATACTCCATTGTCTTGGCAAGGGGCAGTTAAGCAGTCTACCACATTCCAAATGGTGTTGCTAACTCGTTTGATTTTGTCATCCCATGCCATGGAGCCAGAAAGATCCACGAGATAGATGAGCAGACCGGGGTGTTTAGAACCCCATGAAAGATCGTATGCCATAATTTATTTTCAGTTATTAGTGAATATTTGCTAACTATTAAATTGGGAAATGTTTATTCTTATTCTATTTTCAAGCATAAAATTATCCGATTGACGTGCGTAGGCGCCCGATCGAATTGAACCTCCATTCTGCAATAATTCAACTCCGGGTACTGCTTCTATAATCAATCCTTTCGCCGATGTTTTTACAATGAAATGTACCGGACGGAACGAAAATCCTCGTACTTGGAATTTAATCTGATGATGTAGCCCATTATCCGGATTTGAACCATACGAGTTGGAGCCTTCGTAAATCGGAAGTATGAAACGAATGTTGTTTATTACGTCCTCTATTATCACAACGCCCTTGAGTGGATTTTGAGGAGTTGAAGACACTTTGTGTAACTGAGTTTTGACATTAACAAGCTCCGTTATAAGATTGGCTGCTTCTATTGATTTTCTTGATAACAGGTTTTGTAAATCAGAAATTTCAGATTGATACTTTTTTACATCATCAGAGCCTTTGGAGATTGCGTTATCGCGCTCTATTTCAAGGATTCTGATTTGTTGCTTCTGATTAGAAACTTGACTTAATAAACTGCTGTTTTCCGCTTGCGCTCTCTTTGCGCTTTCTTCAATACGTGCCAGGCCACGATCCAGTTCGTCAATCTTTGCTTGAAAACGAGCTGCTTCACGAACCGCTTCACTTTGTTGCTTCACTTCGCTCTCTATTTTATGTTTGAGAACCGCCACTCTTTCAGTCTCAAACTGTGTTATCGTGTCAGGGACGACTTGTGGAAACACGATCTTGACATATCCGCAGTTATGGCAGATGCTATCAGGTATCTCCTTACCGCAGACCGGACAAATGATTGTATAATCTTGCTTTGTCATTATATGATGATGGTTAGATTCTTGTTTTTGTGAAGTTGATGAATATCAGTAATGATGCGAGTCGGTACACCTTCAAAGCCGCCCTGAAGGACACCGATTACCGACATGTCGGATGTCCGTACCACCGGGCCACCGGAACATCCGTTAATAGCTGCTATGTCCGAGAGTATGGCATCAAAGCGGGTGGATTCATTTACCTGCTTCTGAAGATCGTAACCGCTAATTTTTCCTTCGTAAACCTGAAAATTGTCGGAAACGCTTATTCCTTTTACGAATCCGCAGTGGATTATTGGTTCAAGTAGGGCAGGAGTGCTCGCGCTGTTATGGTCTATAGCAAAGTAGTGGATATCTTCAGGTAGTTTTTCCACTTCAAGTATCGCCATGTCTATCACAGGGTCGGCCCATAGTAACTTTGCGGGGGATACAACGGTTCCACGTTCAAGATAGAACGTCGAATCAGAAATACCCTCTATGACGTGGTATGCCGTAATAATCAAATTTGCCTTTGCCGAAATTACGAATGCGGTCCCCATACCTTTGGAGTTTACAATCAAGCCGACTGCCTTGGCAAAGTGCGACACATCCGAGGCTCTTCTCTCTCCCGGTTCTTGAGAGAGGTCTATTTGCAAAGATGATGCCGGTTTGGTTTTGCCAGCAACCTCTGCGGTTTCGTAGATAGCTTCCGTATCGAGATTGTTTGAGGCCATATTGTGCTTGGACGAGTCGAAATTCGGGAAATCCTGTGGACGAATAGTGAGGTCGGTTACCCCTTCCTCAAACTCGCGAATGTCATAGTTTTCTGAAACAATATTAAACAACTGATTCGCTTTACGCGCATTGCTGAACTCCACTCCCAAAGAACGTCGTTCCCCGTCAAAATATGAGTCAGCTAAGCTGCGACAAAGTTCAGCGTCTGCAAGGTTCATTTTCTTATGCGCTAAACGGTTCATGAAGATTGACCACAACTCGTTGTTGGTGTAATCCTCAAAGAACCATATATTTTCAAATCGGCTTCGCAAACCATGGTTAGCCTGAAGCATCTCATCCATTTCCTGAGTGTAACCGGCAAGTATTACAGCCTGATTGCCCATGAAGCGTTTATCTGTCAAGCAATTTGTTATTTCATCTATGGCTTCGAAGCCATGCTGAGTCAGGCCGTAAGCTTCGTCGATAAAGATTACTTCGCCCGCATGGTCGATGAACAATTGTTTGATTGCCTTTGGAGTACCTCCGACACTGCTCTTTATAATGTCACTTTTCTGAACAATGACAGCTTCTTCACTCTTGTCTATAATACCGGAGGAGTAGAGAATTTTTGCCATCAGATTGGCAACGGTAGTCTTGCCGGTTCCGGGTGCTCCTGTGAAAACGAAGTTCAGATTTCTTTTCTCCGAGGAAGCCGAGATATCGCGTAACGCTCTTTTGCGCTGCCCCATCGCAGACTTGACGAACTGGCGTAATTTCTGCTTGACTCCATTGAGGCCTACAAGAGTTTCGACTTCTTTCAGAATCTCATCCACTGATTCCATAGGAGAGATTATTCGCATGAAATTTTGGGGTATATCCTCCATTGACAATGATCCTTTAACGCCTCTTCTACGATGTTGGCTGGCGATAGATGAGGCGAGTTTCTCCATCTCTCCGGCATTTCCCCAGCGGGCGGTGCGATGCGAATATTGATAGTTGATTATATTTTGAACGGCATTGTCAAATTCATCGTCCGTCTCCATTCCCTTTATCTGCCTTTGAAAGATTGTGTAAAGAACTTCGGGGGTGTAATCATTAAATTGAATAAATGACTCCTTGCCGTTGAAGCGTCGCATGAAGCCTTGATTGCCATTTTGAATAAGGTTCTCCATATCGGCTTTATAGCCGCAAAGAATGACCAAGGAGTCGGCGGAATTTTCCATAAATTGCATGAGCACTTCAATAGCCTCCTTACCGTAGTCGGCATGGTCGCCATGATTTGAGTTGCTCATTAGTCCATAAGCTTCGTCAATGAACAGGACTCCGCCTCTTGCTCTGTCGCACAGCGCCTGAGTTTTGATACGGGTCTGTCCGATATATTCTCCTTCAAGGTCACCCACAGTAGCCTCTATCAGATGTCCGCGTTTCAATAGCCCCTCCTCGCGCAAAATGTCAGCGAGAAGTCGTGCTACTGTTGTCTTACCCGTTCCGGGGTTACCGCTAAACACAAGATGGGGGCGGAAACGTGGACTCGCATCTTCGCTTTTACTGTTGCGCAATGCTTCAATGAAAAGCTCTAACTGTGTGATGATGGTTTCCATTCCGCTCATCGACCGCAAACGGTCTATGGCTTTTTCGGCATTAAATCTGTGTATCATTTCATTAAAAATTTGTGGCTGCATTTTGTGATAGTGATTGAGTGTTTCCAAATCGGGATTAACAAGTTTGTGATTCTTGTCGAAATGGCACACCTCCTGGCTTAGTCTGGCCGCAGTCCCTTCGATTCCCTTAGGTAATCCAAAAATCTGAAGGCTGTTGAGGATTCTTCTTCGATTAAGAAGGTTGCGGCATTCGTCAATGGACGGTCCCGGAATTTGGTACATTTCAAAGCTCTGTCCTGCGTCTTCATCACCGAAAGAATTGGAATGAAGGAGCGTCTCCTTGAAGAAACTACTTCTGAAGAACTCGTTCTCGCGCTCATGGAAAATAGACAGACCATTGCGGCTATTATAAATAGCAATCACTTTCGATTGCATATTACGACTATTGAAATTCGTTTTCAGAGCGTCGAATTTAGACTTGATGTTGTCAATCTGGTCATCACGGTATGTATCGCTGAAAGCTGTCGCGAAAACAAATGCCATTTTCTTTTCCGGGTGCTCGTCTATATAATTTGCGATAGCCGAAAACGGGTCTACAGAATCTGCGATTCGATAGAACATATGCGCACCGGATAAACTTGTTTGAATCTGGTCGTATTCTGCGTTTTCCATATCATCGTTCCTCTGGGGAAGGGTTCCAACGTTGTTGTTGCGTCTTCTTTTCCCGAATGGACTATTTATGGGCGCCACATACCGTTTTTGAGTTGTGGAGGCACATGAGTCGGATGCGCCATTGTTACGGGGTGAGAGGTTGTAAAATTCCGCCAAGTCTCCTTTCCTAAAACTGAAAAAGTTTCGGTTACTGTCCTGGCTGTAAAACACTACTGTATATCCCGACGCCCGTAATGACTTATACAATGCTTCCCATAGTCCATATATTCTCAGGTCGTCATCAATGAACACGTCAACGACGCCGGTTCCATAAATGCCTGAGAATAAATGTCGTTCACTCAGCCGGAAATTTTCAATGCGTGTTATAGCCATAGTCAGGTACCTCTTATTTTTCTACGTATACTTTGAGCCGCTCCCTTTTTCCCGAGTTTAGTTGATGAAGTGATCTCTGATAATCGGGCATCCCCTCCGTCACCTTTTGGGGCATGGATGTCTCCTAATTTATGACCGCTTTTCTCTATCTGAGTTTTTAAGGTTTGGAGTGAACGCATGAATTCGTTGGACGTCAGCGATCTGTTATCCACTCTGTGAAAAGCAATTTCATTGTCGCGGTCATCAGTGGTTGGAGTCACACGTATGACGATTCGTTCCCCTCTCATGCTGCGGAGGTAGACATAAACGCCTTCGCGCCAATCACTGTCAACTTCGCCACCTTCATAGCCGATTTCATCATTTCCGTCAGAGGTGCGTTCAATCTGCCATCCCTGTTCTTGAAGAGCGGTTATGATGTCTTCAGTGATGATCACGCGGTTCTCGCTGAGTATCGACCGTTCTGCAGCTTTACCCACCATGTCAGTGGCCTTTACCTCTAACTCCGCTACCTCAGCTGTAATTTCGTGAATACGTTCGGTTGGGGGCTGAGCGTTGAGCTCCGCTTTTAGAATCTTGAGTTTTTTTTTGATTTCGTCATATTCTCCACGGTTCCAGAAGTCTACCTCAATGTTGATAGTGTCATTCTTGTCCTCAGGATTGATAACGGTTACCTCTCTATTGGAGTTAACCTCGGAAAGTACCGTCTCAAGCGATTCGAGCGCTTGGGCAAGGATAGCATCATAGATGATTTTGCGCTTTAAGGCTACCTCCTCCGCCCACTGGATGTTCATGATGGCTTCAATAGCTTGGTTGGTTGCTGTTGAACTGTTGGCATCTGATATCAGCCGATTCATTCGGTCATGCACACGGTGTGCCTCTTCTGGATTGAATCTGTCAATATCCGTTCTCTTGAAAGTTACTTCATATATGGCACGGGCCATTTCGACGGCCTCCTTTCTTTTCTGATTCTCGCTGTTGAATTGGTTAAGAATACTATTCACAGTCGTTGTCAGGGAGTTCAGTTGATGTTGGTGGGAGTCGAGTTGCGTCTGATGAGAGTCGAGCCGTTGCTGCTGCTCGTCAAACCGACGCATTGCGTCCTTGGATAATTCGGTGACACGGTGTTGAACAATCTCGAATCGCTCTTTTGAAAGGCTGTTGACAGCGTCAATCCGCGCATTCGTATTATTTATTTGTTGCTGAGTCGAAGAAGCCAGACTGTTGAGTCTCCCCTTGAGCGATTCAAGCCCTTGACGAGTTTCGCGCCTTACCGAATCGGTCTCTTTGTCTATCAGAGTCTCCAACTGGCGTGCTGTGTTTTGCAGACGTTGTCGGTGTGCGTTGTCCAGGTTGCGTATCGAAGTATTTACCCCTGATATTTCCAGGTCGAGGGTGTTGAGTATTCTGTTGCGCTCCTGTTGAATAAGGGCACGTGAGGCCTGTTCCGCTTCGCGGGTGGCTTTTTCTTGCGCATGCGCGATGTCGTTGGCAAGCTGGCGTTTAGCCTGATAGACTTTTTGGTTCAGATGGTTTATGGCATCATCAGCTTGATGAATGGACGAAACCTTATATTCTCTGCTCATAGGCTTTATCTATTTGAGGGTGAGTGATATTATGATTAAGTGGAATCCCGACGGATTCGATGATCCCATTATTGAAACTGATCTCCAATGATCGTTTTCCTGATACTATTTTCTCTTTCCACGGCAGTAATCTGTTGGTGAGAAAATGAAATTTTTGATTAGATGAACCGCGTAGTCCCTTTCCATCATTAAAAGTCTTATTGTATGGACCGTCAATCAGCAGATCGGTGTGTTTTAGCACTGCGAGAGCTTCTGCTCCAAGAAGATTTTCTTTCAAGAAGCCTGTGAAGATGATTACTGTGAGATTAGGACGCGCTTGATGAACCGTGGTCAGTAGTTTCTGCAACCCTTCAGCCTGAAGAAACGGCTCTCCTCCACTGATTGTGAGTCCCTCACATTTGGAAGAAATAATGTCTTTGCAGATGGAGTCTATCGTATATATTTTGTTTGCCACCACTGGTTTTGCTTCGGGCGTTATGCAACCGTCGCAGTCGAAAGGGCAACCCTGCAACCAGATTGCGTAGCGCAATCCGGGGCCTAATGAGCGTACCCCTTTACGGTCAATTGCATGAATATTGAGAAGTTCCATCGTTTAAAGTCCCGAAATGGGAGTTGTGTCACGTGCAAGCACTTTTGTCTTTATCAATGAATCAAATTCTGAAAGCAATTCGGTGATTCTACTTTCAAGTTTGGGATAATCAGTATCGGCTTTATCTATGGCTCGGATTATTTTAGCGTTTTCATCAAGATGCTGTCGGAACATGTCTATTTTCTTTTCATACATCTCTTTGATTGCCATAAATTTTTCATTAAGTTCTGAAGGGAAATCCGAAGTCTTGATTTCGTCAAGCTTTTGAACTCCAAGCGACACAATTAAAGAAAGCATGACGGCAAGTTTGGCGTCATAATACCCCAGTTGCAGATTGCTGAACTGTGTGTTGAGATGATTCTCAACATCAACAAGTTTGAGGGTTTGGAGCATGTCATTTAGATTATCCATGTTAGCTTATTTAGATTTGGAATGTTTTAAGTTGTCTAATTAGTTTACCGCGAAGTAAGAAAACTCTTTGTAGGTCGCGGCATAAAATATAGGGTGGGAAAGAGCCGCATTCGGGTTCTTCCAATGATTTCTCAATGTTACGAAGACTGGCAACCCATCTAACCATTGCGTCAGTGTCATTTGTCAAAATTGAGAATTTTTTCTTTTCTGAATACAATTGATTTATTCTGTGCCCGATTGGTTCGTCAGCATAGGCTCTTTGCTTTCTCACCAGTTCAATTTCAGGAAATTCAGCGCATTTGAGGCTTAAATAATCAAGTAGAAGCCTCTTCGCTTCCTTTGAAGCGGCTACATCGTTATCTGCAAGTTTTGCTATCTCGTCGTAAACATTTTTGTTCAATTCGAAAACCTGCCCTTTGTTTGCGTCCATTAACGAATACATATATTCAATCAATTTTCGGTATGCCATTTGCTTTGATGTTTTGGGGTACTCAGAGATCCATAAATTCGTATCTGTCACTATCCGTTCTCCAGAAGTCATCTTCTCAAATATTTTATTCAGCATGCTAAGATGCTTTTTTATCTCCTCTTTTTTCATCTTTTGGAGATTTATCTCTATGCTCTTCAATGGGATTATAACTCCATCAAACACAAGACTATCGTTACCGGATGGGAGGCTTTTCGATTGAGGCCCCTTTGCCGGAGATTTAGGGACGGTGCTTACGGTATTTTGTTTTCTGAGTTGCTTTTCTTGATGGGGGGTGACTGAGATAGGGCGCGCGACCGTTTCTCTTACCATTTCCGGAATTTGTTTGGCTGATAGATGCGACAATCCGGGACCATCTATAAGTCTAGTAATTGATTCACGGTCAAGTATTGAGTTTATTGTTATGAACAAGTTGCCATATCCGTCGATATGTGGCGTCAGTCTGATCAGTCGACAAGAAACATCGTCTATAAGAACATCGTTTTCAGATGATACGGATAATTCTCCCAATAAATCTCTCCATATCATTCGTCCGTAGAATGTTGAGTTGAGTGTAATGGAATCTAAAGGTACATAAATCTCATTCTTGTTGAGCATAACACCTTTTATAGTGTCCAGAGGGAATACTATTCCGACTGCGTTTTTTAGGAGAAGCGGATGGATGTCTATTCTTCCTTTTACAGACACATCAGTAGAATTGCTGTCAATAAAGATTGTATTCGATGTCATGGACTCGAGTATATATCTTAGCGGAATGTCTTGATAAAAGAGATTCTTAACGATCAATGTATCCGCTTGAAGTAAGTCAATTTGCGTAAATATATCCCGGAGGCAGCCTAACAGTGCATGAAGAGAACAATAATTTGAAAAATAATCATCAAATAATAGTTTGCCGGTGCCGGCTTCCAAAGAGAACAGAGAGTCGCGTTCAGTTTTTGCTCTTTTGTCGGCTTTCAATAGTATTTTGAGATTATGAGGCGTCTCGTCTCCTATTGAGCGTATGCTTATTTTCGATGGCTGAGTTTTGATGTTCACGAAACAACCGTATAAAGTAATATTGTCTTCATTTATGTACATCAAGCTGACGCCACCGCTTAAGTTAAATTTATCGACTGCGGAAACAAGGTCTTTCTCTACAATAGAAACGTGTTTTGGATTTCGGATCTTGTCGGAGATGTATTCTTGGAATGTTGTGTTCATGTTAACGGAGATGCTATTTCAATAGTTCTAAATCGGATTTCTGTATTTTCAGACGGGCACCACCTAAGAAATCTATGCTTACAACGAGCTCGGATGAACCGTCTGCGTACTCCATTACTGTACCGTGTAATCCCATTAGTGATCCCCGGATAACCCTGACGGTATTCTTTACGGAGAATACTCCTGCGTCAAATGATACCGGACTATCTGATTGGCCAAGTATGAATTTCAACTTGTCGATTTCATCCATGGGGATTACGGCAGCATCCTTTTCTCCCGGACGCGATAGAATCTTTTGGACGAGGGGGTGCTTCTTAAGAGTCAAAAGTTCATTTATACTCAAATACGCGAAGACTATCAGAGGTATAACTACTACTTCAACGCTTTTTTTTCTATCACTCCATTGTCTGATCTGTTTTTGAATCGGCAGATATACTTCTATACCGGCTTTATTGAGTTCTTCAGCTGCTTTCTTTTCACTTCGGGGTCTGGTATAGACCGCTACCCAATTTTTTTGATACGCTTCGCGGTCGTCAGCCCCATTGGCTGGCGAGAAAAAAGTGTGTTTCTCAAACGAATTTCTAGATGCCATATCAAAGATAACAGTTCATTTTTTTGTAGCTATCTGTTAATAAGAGTTGCCTATTTATGGCAAAGATAACAAAAAATGTAAAAGAGAAGAACTGTTTCACAAATATTTTTAAAGAGTCTTTAATTACAAAATGTTTTAGTTGCGTTCTCTGTGCTTTTTATTGCATTAATTGCCAGATTTCCAATACGTTTTAGTCTTAGTGCTGTTGTATGGTGAATCTCTGTGATAAGCTTGCCCATATTCGTGACTTTGCGTTCTAAGTCAGAAATAATTCATTACAGAGTAACACAACGTCAGGTAGAGTGGACTTAATATGTTGATAACTAATTATGTTTATCAGTGTGACCTGTGGCGAATACGAGTTTAGGCATACTTGCTGGATAGGTTTATCGTGTAGATGTTTGTTGAATGTTTCCAATCCTGAAGTCTGTGTATGAAATGTATTTGCAAACAGGAGAATGATTTTATTCTTTATAAGGCAAGCTCAAGGTTTCTTTTTGATAGGTTTCGAAGCACTGCCCCGTTGGTTTTAAATTAACGGGGCTTACCTTTTAAACCAAAACACCTTTGATTTAAAACCTATTTTTGTATTTGTATAGTGCTGATTTTGAGTCTGGTATGGTTTTGTGCCGTCACGAATCGGTTTCATCCCGGTCTTCGCCTGCTTTGTCTGCTCTGTGGTGAAAATATCATTTCGAATAGATTTAAACTTACTCTAAAACTATTTTTTATTTTGGTTTGTTTTATCTTTGCATAGACACACTTCACAAAAAAATATGCTTGTATGCAGAGAGCCAAAAAGAATTATCTTATTTATGCGGTTATGTTGCTCCTTTTCGGGGCGCTTATTTACATGGCTATCGAGGAGGGAGATCGTTTTTCACACCATGCGGTAGCATCGTCAACTGTCGCAGAAGACACTCCTTTCACTATGTTTTGTCAGTTTGTCACCGACAACTTGCATCATCCCTTGAGTATATTGCTGATACAGATCATTGCTGTCCTGCTGATGGTAAGGCTTTTCGGCTTTCTGTTCAAGCACATCGGGCAGCCCGGGGTGATTGGTGAGATTGTGGCGGGTATTGTGTTGGGGCCTTCTGTGTTAGGCTATTTTTTCCCGGATGTGTTTCAAGCCCTTTTCCCTCCCGAATCTCTTACCAATCTGGAGTTGCTGAGCCAGGTCGGACTGGTTCTTTTCATGTTCGTAATCGGGATGGAACTAGACTTTAGCGTACTCAAAAACAAGATAAACGAAACATTGGTCATCAGTCATGCGGGTATATTGGTTCCGTTCTTCCTCGGCATCGTGGCATCCTACTGGATTTATGAAGAGTATGCGGCTGCCCAGACCGCCTTTCTGCCGTTTGCCCTCTTCATCGGTATCTCAATGAGTATAACCGCTTTTCCGGTGTTGGCACGCATCATTCAGGAACGGAATATGACAAAGACTTCTTTGGGAACTTTGGCCATTGCTTCGGCTGCCAATGATGACGTCACTGCCTGGTGTCTGCTGGCTGTAGTCATCGCCATAGCCAAGGCGGGAACGTTTGCCAGTGCCCTTTACGCCATCGGGCTGACGGCTCTTTATATCATTATCATGTTTATGGTGGTACGTCCTTTCCTCAAGAAAGTGGGAGAGGTGTATGCCAATCAGGAGGTGATTAACAAAACATTTGTGGCGCTGATTCTGCTGATTCTCATCATTTCTTCCACGCTTACCGAGATTATCGGTATTCATGCCCTGTTCGGTGCTTTCATGGCAGGAGTGGTGATGCCGCCCAGCATCGGATTCCGCAAGGTGATGATGGAAAAAGTAGAAGATATTGCCCTTGTCTTTTTTCTTCCTCTTTTCTTTGCCTTTACAGGATTGCGTACCGAGATCGGATTGATCAACAGTCCGGCGCTTTGGGGTGTCTGCCTGCTGCTGATTACGGTTGCCGTAGCAGGAAAACTGGGAGGATGTGCTGTTGCCGCGCGTTTGGTAGGCGAGTCCTGGAAAGACAGTTTTACTATCGGTACGCTGATGAATACACGGGGACTGATGGAACTGGTGGCACTGAATATCGGATACGAAATGGGAGTACTTCCGCCTTCTATCTTTGTAATCCTCGTCATTATGGCATTGGTAACTACTTTTATGACGACTCCGTTGTTACACCTTGTCGAGCGGATTTTTGCCCGTCGTGAAGAACGTTTGTCGGCCAAGCTGAAGCTGGTCTTCTGTTTTGGCAGGCCGGAGTCGGGACGCAGCCTGCTTTCCATCTTTTTCTTATTGTTCGGAAAGAAGATGAAAGCTGCCCAGGTCGTTGCTGCCCATTTTACAGTGGGTACGGATCTGAACCCCCTGAATGCAGAACAGTATGCCCGAGATAGTTTTTCCCTCGTGGACGAAAAAGCTTCCGAATTGGGACTTAGCGTTGAGAATCGTTACCGGGTAACCGATAAATTGGTACAGGATATGATCCGGTTGGCACGAAAAGAGCGTCCCGATATGTTTCTGTTGGGAGCCGGTAGCAAGTACAGGCCGGATACTGCGGGGAGCAATGGGGTGCTGTGGCTCTCTCTGTTTCGCGATAAGATAGACGATGTAATGGAGCAGGTGAAATGTCCGGTTGCTGTTTTTGTCAATCGTGGCTATAGCGGCAGCTCCCCCGTCTCTTTCGTACTGGGGGGAGTGATTGATGCTTTTTTGTTGACTTATCTTGAAAGTATGTTGGAAGGGGGAGCACAGGTTCATCTCTTCCTTTTTGATACGGATGATGAAGCTTTCCGGCAATCGACCGATCCGATCCTGGCAAAATATTCGTCTCAGATCCGGACGCAGCCTTTTAGTGGTGCTGCCAATCTGACTTCGGCAGCGAAGGATGGCTTGCTTGTGATGAGTCACTTATCTTATACGAAGCTGTCCGAAGAAGAAGAGGTGTTCCGCGATTTGCCTTCACTGTTGGTCATCCGGAGGCCTAAGAAGGGTTGAAGTTTCAAACCCGACAACTGCTGATTCGTATTGATTACTGAATTCTAACGACTAATTATTTTGAAAGATGACAATTGATAATCAAACCGGTCTGGTACTCGAAGGAGGAGGTATGCGCGGCGTATTTACCTGTGGGGTACTGGACTATCTGATGGACCATGATATTCGTTTTCCCTATACAATCGGGGTCTCTGCGGGAGCTTGCAACGGGCTTTCGTATATGTCTCGCCAGCGTGGACGGGCCAAGTACAGTAACATCGACTTGTTAGAGAAGTACCATTATATCGGATTGAAGCATTTGCTCAAGAAACGGAATATCCTGGACTTCGATCTTCTCTTTACGGAATTTCCCGAACATATTCTTCCTTACGATTATCAGGCATACTTTGATTCGCCCGAACGATATGTGATGGTGACTACCAATTGCCTGACCGGGGAAGCCGATTACTTTGAGGAAAAAAAGGATAAGAACCGTGTCATCGACATTGTCCGTGCTTCCAGCAGCCTTCCTTTCGTTTGTCCCATAGCTTATGTAGACGGCATCCCTATGCTGGATGGCGGTATTGTAGATTCAATTCCTTTGCAACGTGCCATACACGACGGATATCGGAATAATGTAGTTGTCCTCACCCGGAATCGTGGTTATCGGAAAGAGAACAAAGACATCCGTATTCCTCCTTTTGTCTATCGTAAATACCCCAAGATGCGGGAAGCGTTAAGTCGGCGTTGTGCTGCGTACAATGCACAGTTAGAGATGGTAGAGCGTATGGAAGAGGAGGGGGACATCCTTGTCATCCGTCCTCAGAAGCCTGTTGTAGTGGACCGCATTGAACGTGATATTCAAAAACTGACCGATCTCTATGAGGAAGGATACGAATGTGCGAAGCGGCAGCTTGAAGTTCTCTGATGATGTGTCCGGTGTACTGAAAAATAGGGATGACCGTAGCCACTGAAAAAAAAGTTAAAAGTCTGGTTAGCAAGATAACAAGTCGGTTGTAGGTACGTTTCTATATCACGTCACTTAAAATAATATATTATGGATGCTTTAAAGATGCTGATTGTTGTAACTGGAACCGATATGTATGCCGATGGTAACCTGCAAACAGGGTTATGGCTCAGTGAGTTGACCCATATCTATCATTGTGCCGAAGAGGCAGGGTATGAAATAACCGTCGCAAGCCCCAAGGGCGGCAATGTTCCTGTTGATCCGGAGAGTCTAAAACCGATGATGTTGGACAAACTTTCAAAGGATTATTGGGATGATCTTGAATTCAGGCGTGAATTGCAGCATGCAAAAAGTTTAGCCGAAGTTTCCGGACAGCTATTTGACTGTGTTTATTTGGCAGGTGGTCATGGTGCGATGTATGATTTTCCTGACGATACTGTATTGCAGGCGATTATTGAAAAGCATTATGAGAGTGATAAAGCAGTAGCGGCCATCTGTCATGGTGTAAGCGGGCTTTTGAATGTTAAACTGTCCGGAGGAGAGTATCTTATCAAAGATAAAAAGATCACAGGCTTTTCTTGGTTTGAAGAAAGTTTGGCTGGGAGAAAAAAGGAAGTACCTTTCGACCTTGAGGCTGCACTCGAAAAGAGAGGAGCCGACTACGAGAAGGCATTGATTCCGATGACCTCGAAAGTAGTGGTGGACTGTAACCTGATAACGGGACAAAACCCGTTCAGTTCAAAAGAAATGGCAGAAGTTGTAATGCGGCAATTGAGTCGCGAAAAGTAATTTTGATTATTATAGGAAATGAATTTAGAAGAAGTCTTAAATTATCGTCGTTCCGTGCGGGTGTTTGATAAAACGAAGCCGTTGGACCCTGAGAAAGTGAAACATTGTCTGGAACTGGCAACATTGGCGCCTAACAGTTCAAATATGCAATTGTGGGAGTTTTATCAAGTCATACAGCCGGAATTGCTGGTAAAGATATCCAAAGCCTGCCTTGATCAGACCGCAACTTCAACGGCTTCGGAGGTTGTTGTTTTTGTTACGCGTCAGGATTTATACCGGAGCCGGGCAAAGTTCGTGCTTGATTTTGAAAGAGGAAACGTGAGACGAAACAGTCCCAAAGACCGTCAGGAAAAACGTATTAAAGACAGAGAACTCTATTATGGAAAGCTAATGCCGTTTCTGTATGCCCGCTTCTTTAGGATACTGGGACTCCTGAGATCTGTATTGGCTAAGGCTATCGGCCTTTTCCGCCCCATTGTGCGTGAAGTTTCCGAAAGTGATATGCGTGTTGTCGTCCACAAATCTTGTGCACTGGCTGCCCAGACATTTATGATTGCCATGGTAAACGAAGGATATGATACCTGTCCTTTGGAGGGCTTTGACAGCAAACAAATGAAGAAACTATTGAAGTTGCCTCATGGGGCCGAAGTGAACATGGTGATCGCCTGTGGAATACGGGATGGAAACAAAGGAATCTGGGGTGAACGGGGCAGAGTACCGTTTGATGAAGTTTATCATAGAGTTTAATGTTGTTTGTATCCATTTAGGCCATAATACAAAATGTAAGCTTCCCCGGCGATGACCAACAGCCATGTCCAAAGCCAGTTGCCACCCATTACATCGGCAAAGATTCCTTGTAAAAGAGGGATAATACCTCCGCCGATGACTCCCATTGTCAGCACTCCGGATGCCTTAGTGGTATATTTCCCCAGTTGGTCGGTTGCCAATGTAAAAATGGCCGGCCACATGATGGAATGAAAAAAGCCTATCAATGTCAATATCCAGGGATTGGCCGTCAGCATAGCAAGCACGAGTAGTACGATGGCTCCGATGGAGGCTATTACCAGTTGCTTTTCGGAAGGGACCTGCTTGATAAAGGAGCCTAAGAAGCGTCCCAATAACAGCAATCCCCAATATAAGGCAGCCATGTGGGTAGCGTTTGAGGCGAACGATCCTCCGAGTTCGGATGCATACATATTGACATTAGCTCCGACGGCCACCTCGATGCCTACATAGAAGAAAATACCCCATACCCCTAATTTCAGGTTTCTAAAGGACCATACGCTTTTATCAAATTTTTCTCCCGGTACTTGGCGTACATTGTCGATAGAAGGCATTTGTGTTTTACCAACTAAAATATTAATAATCAGCATGATCAGAATCAATATGATCAGTGGAATAATGAACTGCTTCGTCACGATGTCGTGCAAAGGTGTTCCGTGAAATATCAGATAACTGATTACCAACGGAGCGATAGCCATACCTATCGAGTTGCTTGTTCCGCCGATCATCTGTCGCTGCAAGGCTGTTGTTTTACCAATCCGGCAAACTGTGAGATATAGATTGAGCACTACTTGCAGGATCGTTGCGGCTACACCGATCACAAAAGAGCCGATCAGAAAAATGAAAAAGTCGACAGAAATGTGATTTCCGATGATGGAGACCTGCATGGGCGTATATATATGGAAAAGCACAGCTGCTTCGTAGATCGCCAGTCCGGCGATAAGTATCAGTAAGGCAAGATAAGATGTTTTTCGGTATCCGTATTTTTCCAGCCATCGTGTTCCGAATCCTTCGGATAGGGGATAGGCAAGAAACCATGAAAAATTCAGCATTGTCACCAATGCATTGGTGATATTACCATCGTGGGGCAGCATAGCTGTTTGTAACGGTATCTGGAATTGTTGATTGATGACGGTGAAAAGTCCCACGATAAAATACAATATCAGCATTACCATAAATACGGTAAACACGTTTACGACTTTGGTTTGATTGCGCTTTTGGTTCATAAGAGATCATTTGAATTACATGTTTGGGAAACAATCTTTTGTTTTGAAAGTTGTGTGAAAACATATTATTTACCTATATTATAATGAAATTTGAAAGAGTACTTCATAACTATGTTAGCTAATACAAGACATAAACAAAGTTAGACCAATATATAATTTAGGTTGAAAAGGCTATGATGGGCATTAATTGTTCATATCTATAAAAGCAGGTGTCTGAATAGGGATTTGGGTAGCCATTGAAAGTAGCATCGGTATCTATACTTACCGATTGTTATTATGTAAGCAATATCTCGAAATCTATATTAAAAAGTGGGAAAAAGTGATCTTGGGATAACTCTCTGTTTTCAAAAAAATAGTGAGACAGGAGTGGATCGGCAAGCGAAATGCAAATATTGAGCCTGTTTATACCATGAAATCCGGAAGTCGGCAACAGGAAGTTAACATCGTAAAAACAAAGAACTAACTTCTTGGCAAGAGAAAGTTAATATCCTGAAAGCAGGAAGTTAACTTCCTGCTTTCAGGATATTAACT
>ERZ779876.356-NODE-356-length-52087-cov-24.812827_pt1 | contig 52087 bp, 28 predicted proteins | sample MGYA00511068_ERZ779876 | MGnify/ENA primary metagenome ERZ779876 (study PRJEB29588, sample SAMEA1970858) | human gut metagenome | biome: human gut; feature: human-associated habitat; material: faeces | place: Denmark | collected 2008/2010 ...
GCAGGGGCAGCGTTACGCGCCCCGCCCGCCGTGCTGCGAGGCTTGCGGCGACGGCCAGCAGCACCGATTTGAGCAGGATCACGGGCAGCATCGCCGCTGCGGGCATGCCGAACAGCGCCGAGTTCACCACCGGCGAGAGCAGGGCGGTCAGCAGGCCAACCCGCCAGCCGTATTTGTAGGCGCCGACCAGCGTGAAGAAATAGATCGGCAGCCACCGCAGGCCGCCCTGCGGCACGAGGTGGCAGATTTGGGGCAGGACGATGTTGCCTGCCACGAAGAGTGCCGCCGCGAGGTAGGTCTTCGCTTCGCGGTAGCCCGTCGAATAGAGTTTTACAGCCGTTGTTTCCATATTGTCGTTATTGATTGTGTCAAAAATAGTGTTTTCCGCCCGTATTTAAAAATCCAGGCGTATGCCGCCGATGAAGGTCGCCCGCGGCATGGGGTATCCGGCGTTTATCTCGTAGCGCTGCGCCAGCAGGTTTTCGCCCCGGGCGAACAGCGTGAGGCAGCGGCTCACGTGCAGCGACGCCCGCAGGTTCCACAGCACGAAATCCTCGGTGTTCTCCGTGCCCCGGCCGTTGGCCTTTACCGAAGTGTAGAGCCCCGCGACGTACTGTACGCCCGTAGTCACCGACCAGCGGCCCCGGGCAAACCCGGCCTCGGTGTAGAGCTTGTGCTCCGGTGCGGCGATCACGGGGTTCTCCATGTGCAGGTAACTGTAATTGACGGCGACCGACCAGGCCTCCGAAATGCGGTAGGCGGCCTGTGCCTCGACGCCGGCGTTGTCGATCTTCCCGGTGTTCATATTCAGCGGCGTCGTCCCCTCGCGCGGCACGGCGACGATCAGGTTTTCGCCGTCTATGTAGAAGAGGTTGATGCCGTAGGTGAGCCGCCCGCCGAGCAGCCGCTGCGAATAGGCCACCTCGTAGTTCCACATCCGCTCGGGTTTCAGGTCGGGGTTCTGCGGCGGGAACATATACATCTCGCGGATGGTGGGGTAGCGGAAACCCTTCGAGGCCGAAGCTTTCAGCTCGATGGTGTGCGGCAGGTGGAACGAAAGCCCCGCCTGCGGGATCCACTCCGTCCCGATGTGCGAATGGTGGTCGACGCGCAGCCCGGCGTCGAAGGTCAGCCAGCCCCCGATGTCCTGCCGGAAATCGACGTAGCCGGCCACCTCGTCCTGCGACTTGTCGGCGATGTCGGAGCGCTCGCCCTTGCGGTCTCCCCCGACGTATCTGTTCCACGCCTCGCCTCCGAAGCGGTAGTAGTCCGCGCCGACGGTCAGCCGGTTGCCCCTGAAAAGCCGGGCGCTCTGGTACCACGATACGCCCATCATGTCGTCCCGTGAGTTGAAACGGTAATCTTTCGGATTGTTCGTGTCGTTGGGATCGACCGTGTAGCCGTCGTTGATCCGGTGGCGGCCCCAGTTGTAGAAGAGGCTCAGGGCCCCGGAAGTCCGGCCGTAGTTGTTCTCCACGGAGAGCGAAGTCATGCCGCGTGTGATGCGTTGGTCGGCATCGGCCATCGGGTTGGTCACCGTCCCGGGCTGCGAGGCGTTGAAGTGCGTCACATTGACGTCGGCCCGCACGTTCCACGCCTGCGAAATCTCATAGCCCAGCTTGGCATAACCGCCGTACTGCTCGAATCCCATGTCGGCGCGGTGTCCGTCGGTGCGGTTGTACGAGCCGCTGACCACCGACGTGAAACGTCCCTTGCGGATGCGGTTCGTCGCCTCCGTCTGCAACGTGTTATAGGAGCCGTAGCCGATGTCGGCATAAGTCTTCACGCCGTCCTCGCGCATCCCGCGGGTGACGATGTTCACCACGCCGCCCATCGCATTCGAACCGTAGAGCACCGATGCCGGGCCGCGCAGCACTTCGACCCGTTCGGCCATCAGCGACTGGTAGGCATCGGCGATCGGGTGCCCCATCAGCCCCATGTACTGCGGGTGCCCGTCGATGAGCACCATCAGCCGCCCCGAGCCTCCGCTCAGCCCGCGCAGGGAGATGCCTCCCGCGGCGCCGTCCGACACGCCGTAGCCCATGATCCCGCGTGCGGTGGTAAACAGCCCCGGCACCTGCTCGGTCAGGGTCGGCAGCAGTGAAGGCTGCAAGCTTTGTTCGATCTTCTCCCGGCCGACCACCGACACGGTCATCGGCAGGTGGCGGATGTCCGACGCATAGCGCGCCCCCGTCACGACGACCGAGTCGATCTTCACGTTTTGCTCCGCCGGGGCTTCCGCCTGCGGCGTCACGGCGTGTACTGCGAGTGACAGCCCCGTGCAGAGCGCCAGCAAACCCAATTTTTTCATTAACCTATCCATGTTGTTCCTTCATTTTCTGCATGAACCCTTCGATCAACGGCAGGCACTCGGCGGCCGTCTCCGCCCGGCGCAAAGCTGTTCCACGGGGCAGGTGCCCGTCCCGGCGCGGTTCATGATGCCGGGCACCACGACCGTGTATTCCACCGCGATGCCGGCTCCGGCGAGTAGCTCTAACGCCGGGCGGCTCACCACGTCGGCGAAAAGCCCCTCCACGCCGCCCAGCACCATCAGCGCCGCGGCGCCTTTGCCGACGACCTTGTCTGCGATGAAAGCGCCCCGCAGCAGTTGCGGCTCTTCGCGCAGCAGCCGGAAGAGGTCGGCCACGCCCCGTTCGCGGAATATCCGCATCGAATCCCCGTTGCGGATTACGCACGAGCATTTTTCTGCGAATAACAATTCGATAGCCTGTGTTTTTTGTTCTTTTGTCATGTTCGTTCGTGTCGCAAGTCCCTTCGCTCCCCGCCTTTCGGGGAAACGGCCGTTTCCACGATGCAAAGATAATACGTCCTGACCTACTATCAGTTACCCCGATTACGGTTCATGCTACCATTTTTACCGGATGCCCGCCGCGTCCGCACCTGCGCGATGCGACTCCGGGTGTGCCGGGTGTTGCATGGGCGCCTGCATTTCGGGTCGGCCGTGCCTGCCCGAGTCCGGGGTGTCCCGAAGATTGGTGTCCCCGGAGTGTCCTGCGTCGCCTGGAAAGTTGAGGTCCTCGGGCCATCCGGGATGCTCCGAGGGTTCTGTGCGCCCGGGTTGTCCGGAAAGAGGGCTGTATCCGGTAGCCTCCGTTCGGCTCCGTCCTGCTCTCGTGTCCTGGCTTTCCCCGTGTCCCGGTTTTTTCCGCATCCCGGTTTTCCCCGCGTCCCGGTTTCCTCGGTTTACCGTTTCCTTGTCCGGCGGCCGTCGCCGGATTCCCGGCTGCCGGATCGGCGGATGTATCGTTTTGTTTCGATTTATTTCGATGCGAAATCCGAAAAAAAGACGGAAACTGCGGAATCCGTGCTTCGATCCGGCCTGAAATCGGTGCTGAATCGCCTCGTTTATGCCGGTTTCGGCCTTCCCGAATCTATATAACATTCTGTACGGTGTATTTATAAAATAATTATTATCAATAAGATACGAAATTTTAATTTCTATATTATCGGTCGTTGCTCTTTACCTGCCCCTTTAAAATGGATACTTTTGTTGCTGCGCAGTGTTCCCGACTTGCGATTTGTAATTTTTTTTAAAAATTCCTAATCCATAATATCACAAACTAAACCTGCTAATCTATGAAGAAAACATTTTTACACTTGTTGCTTCTGATGGGTTGTGCCTGCTGTTTTCCGTCCTGTGTCGAGGATAAAGCGGAAGATGCGGCAGCCAGACTCACCGTGAGTAAAGTCAGCGTGGAGGTCATCCGAACCGGTACGCTGAGTACGGGGTCGAAAGCGACGCTGGATGTGCTGGCCAACCGGGGGTATGCCATTACCTCCGATGCGGATTGGCTTTCGGTCGACAAACCTACCGGGAAAGGCCGTGTGTCGGTCGTCCTTGATGTCAAGCCCAACGAGACGGAAGCTATCCGTGTGGGGCACCTCGCCGTCGTGAGCGGCGGGCTTTCCGAAACCGTAACCGTGACCCAGACGCTTGCCCCCGATACCGACGACGGGCTGGAAATCGACCATGTTTATCTCGACGACGACCTTTCGTGGTGCGAGCAGTTCGGCGGCCAGGATCAGGTGCAGTTCCCCGACCAGGGCTCCACGCAGGCCGTGCGCAACCATGCTGCGGCCAAGCTCAAATTTACGCAGATGGGGTACAGCGAGTACAATTACGGCGGCAATGCCTTCTACATGGCCAAGCACTACTTCAAGATGGGTAAGAACAACCAGCAGAACGGCCTTGCCATCGACATGGGCAAATATATCGAGAAAGGCAAGTCGTCCACGATTACCCTGACGTTCGACGCGGCTCCGGTCGTTTCGATTGACGGTACGGGCAGCGGCATGACACTGCGCGGTATCGACGACACGGCGGTGACCGTCGAGGTTTACGAAGGCCCCGGAACGGTCGACAGTCCCTCCCTGAAGCAGAGCGCGTCGCTTTCCATGTCGAGCGTTACCTCGTGGAACCAGTGGGTGAGCATGAAAGTCACGCTCTACGGCGTTACTGACCGCTCGCGGATCGTTATCCGCTCCACCCAGTTCGGTGTGTCGGGCTATCACCGCTGGTACCTCGACAACATTAAGATGGTCAAGGCTCCCCGCGACTAACAGGTGTCCATAATCATAAACAGAACCAACATGAATTTCAAGCATATGTTATTCAGGGCCGCATCCGCCCTGCTGCTCGTCTCGGGCCTCGGTTTTGCGGGGTGCGACGACGCTGATCCCGACGCGTTCCTCTCGGTTACCCGCCAGGAGATCGAAGTCGAATACACGGGCCTCACCACCGAAGGGGAAATGGTCAATTTCGAATTGGGTACGAACCGCTCGTGGCGGGCCACCTATGTCGAGGAGTGGATCCACCTCACCCATACCGAAGGCGACCGCGGCCGCGTGCGTATTTTCCTCTCCATCGACGAGAACAATACGGGCGAGGATCGCACCGGTTTCATCATCTTCGAAGGCGACGGCGGCACGCGCCGTACGATAGCCGTGACACAGAAACTCAAGGTCGATGCACTTTCCGTTACGCCGGCGAAGATCACCGTCGTGAAATCGGGTCTGCTCGAAACCGGCGAGAAGGCTGCGATCTTCATCTCCACCAACTGCGACTGGGAAATATCCGTCGCCGACGACAGCAAGTGGATCTCCCCTGTCAAGACTTCGGGTGCTCCCGGAGACGAGAGCATCGACCTGGATATCGCCCAGAATACGACCGATGGAGTACGTACGGGTACGTTCACCGTTACGGCCGATTCGAAAACGGCGACCGTCACCGTCACCCAGAATCTCGAAGGACTGAAGGTTTCCGTCAACAGCTTTCCGTCAATAAGTTCGGATTTGCCGACGAGGATCGCACGCCGCTTACCTTCACCGTCACGGCGGCCGAGGCATGGACGGCGGAGTCCGACGGCTGGCTGACGCCCAGCCCGGCTTCGGGCGATGCGGGCCAGACCGAGGTGACGCTCACCGTGGGCGAGAACACCACGGGTGCGCCCCGCAACGGAGAGGTGAAGATACTGACCTCGCTCACCGGCCTGGAGACCGTTGTTCGGGTCGCCCAGAATGCGAAGAACTCGCTCTTCGACGACGACGGCAAGGAGGTCGGCTATGTCTATTATGACGAGCCGTTCGACTGGACTTCGAAGTTCAAAGGTACCGACTGCGTGGGCGAACATACACAGAAGGGAGCGGTTAATATCTACTCGGAGGTGAACGGTAAATATGTAGTAGACAAAGTGTTTTCCGATGCCGGGCTGACCGATTTCAATCCCGATGTACGGACGATTTACGCCTGCTCGGATTATCTCAAAATGGGTGCAGGCGACAAGCAGACCGGAATCATCCTGCCGGCTCTTGCGATTCCCGAGGGTCAGGCCACTGATATTGAACTGACGTTCGTGGCCGCATCGAATATCGGCGGCGACGGTACGGGCAAGCCCGACGCGGTAACCGTCACAGTCGCCATTCTCGAGGGCCCCGGCAGCATAAACGGCGATCAGGGAAAAGAGAGCGAGCCGATGACACCCGGAGAGCATTGGGAATGGACACCTATGAGCGTGAAGCTTTACGGGATTACGGGTGAAACCCGGGTCGTCATCCGCTCCACCCAGCAGGGATTATCGGGTTATTACCGCTGGTACCTCGACAATGTCAAGATGACGAAAATCGCAGCCGAATAGTCCTGCGGTGACAAATCAATGAAAAACAAGAGAGAAAAAGATATGAAAAACAGATTTGCAGATACGGGGAAATCCTATGCAGGGTATTTTCTGCGTTTCGTGTTCTGCCTGGTGCTGACGGCGTCTGCGTTGTCCTCACAGGCGCAAAGCCGCAATCAGGTGAGCGGCAAGGTGACCGACACGGCCGGCGAGCCGCTGATCGGTGCCACCGTAGTGGTGGTCGGCACGACGACGGGTACGACCACGGGCATCGACGGAAGTTACACGATCAATGCCGCGGCAGACAGCCAGCTGAAATTCTCGTTCATCGGCTATGCCGAGCAGACCGTGAATGTCGGGGCGCGTTCGGTCATCGACATCGTCATGGAAGACGACAGCCAGGTACTCAAGGACGTCGTGGTGATCGGTTACGGTACGATGGAAAAGAAGTCGGTGACTTCGTCCATCACCTCGATCAAGGGCGATGACCTGACGGCCGGCATGGGAGGTTCGACCATCGCCACGGCGCTCCAGGGCAAGGTTCCGGGACTTACCATCTCGGGCAGCGCCAGCCCCAACAGCAGCAATGATTTCCAGCTGCGCGGCATCGCGTCGGTCAATGCCAGCCAGAGCCCGCTCGTGGTTATCGACGGCATCCCGGGCGGTGACATGCGGGCGATCAACCAGGAGGACATCGAGTCGATCGACGTGCTGAAGGATGCTTCGGCGGGTGCGATCTACGGTACGCGTGCCGCCGGCGGTGTGATCCTCATTACGACCAAACGCGCCAAGCAGGGCAGCGTGACGGCCAACTATACGGGCGAGTTCTCGTTCGAGACCGTCCGCAAGTACCCCGAGCTGCTCTCGTCGAGCGAGTATATCGAGTACGGCCTGGGCGAGGACTACGGCGCCGATACCGACTGGTATAAGGAACTGACCAATGATGCGCCCTTTTCGCAGCGCCATACGGTGAGCATTGCCGGCGGTACGGAGGTGGCTCAGGTCTATACTTCGTTCATGGCCCAGAACCAGAAGGGTATCGTCATCGGCGACAACCGCAAGGACTATTCGGGACGTGTCAACGCCCGGTTCAACCTCTTCGACGGCGTGGTCGAGGTGCGCGCCAACGCCCAGTTCCGCGAGGCCGAGCGCGACAACCGCAACTCGTCGGGCATCTTCAAGATGGCCTTCGGCCTCAATCCCACCATTCCGCTCTACGACCCGGCCAACCCTTCCAAGTACAACGTGGTCGGCAACGGCATCTCCGGCACGACCTTCAATCCCGTGGCCGACATCATGCTGCGCACGAAGAACGGCAAAGACCAGTGGCTGCTGGCTGACGCCACTGTGAAGATCAACCTGATGAAGGGCCTCTCGCTGCAGGGAACCGTGGGTATCGACAAACGCCAGTACCAGGAATATACCTACGTTTCGCATGACCACAAGGAGTCGATCGACAACAGCCGCCGCGGCGGTGCGTCGCACAAGTTCAGCAAGGACAACCGCGTTTCGGTCGAGGCCTATGCCAACTACCACCGCGTATTCCGCGAAGACCATACGCTCGACGTCGTGGCCGGTTACAGCTTCTGGCAGGCGGGCGGCGAGGATTTCAGCATGTCGAACTACGACTTCCCGGTCGACGGCGTCGGCCCGTGGGACATGGGCGTGGGTTCGTACCTCACGGACGGCCGTGCCTCGATGGATTCGAACAAGGATCCCCGCGAGCGCCTGCTCTCGATGTTCGGGCGTGCCAACTATTCGTATAAAGACCGTTACATGGCTACGGTGAGCTTCCGCCGCGAGGGTTCCTCGAAGTTCGGCGTGAACAACCGCTGGGGTAATTTCTGGGCCGTTTCGGGCGGCTGGCGTCTCTCGAACGAAGCGTTCATGCGCGACGTCGGCTGGATCAGCGACCTCAAGGTGCGCCTGGGTTACGGCGTCACGGGTAACAACGGCTTCGGGAACGGCTATACGACCCGCATGTACAAAGCCAACGACATGTGGCCCACCAACGGGGTCTGGCAGCCCGGTTACGGTTCGATCCGCAATATCAACCCCGACCTGAAGTGGGAGGAGAAATCCGAGCTCAACTTCGGTCTCGACTTCTCGCTTTTCAACGACCGCCTCTGGGGTAAGTTCGACCTCTACTTCCGCCAGGTCGACGACATGCTCTATTTGGCCAACGCCCCGATGCCTCCGATGGTACACGACGAGGTGATGAAGAACATCGGCAGCCTCGAGAACAGGGGTTGGGAGTTCGAACTGGGCGGGGACATCGTCCGCAGCAAGAATTTCCGCTATACGTCGACCCTGCGTCTGTCGCATAACAAGACCAAGATCAAGAGCATGGGCGACGACGGGTTCTTCCTCGACGAAGTGAAGTTCCCCTCGCCGGGCAACCCGGGTACGGCAGTCCGCCTGCAGAACGGCCTCGAGCTGGGGCAGTACTTCATCTACAAGTACGCCGGGCTCGACGAGAACGGCAAGTGGCTGATCTACGACAAGAACAACGAGATCGTGCCGGCCACCGACGGCAGCACGTCGAACCTCGTGGCCGAGAACAAACATTTCGTGGGCAATGCGATCCCCAAGGTCATCCTCTCGTGGGATCACACGTTCAAGTACAAGAACTGGGATCTGTCGATCTTCCTGCGCAGCTGGCTCGGGTACGATGTCTTCAGCCAGGTGAACATGTACTACGGCCTGGCCAACGATTCGCAGCTCAACGTCCTCAAGTCGGCCTACACGCGCAACCGCAACATCAAGGACGAGAAGATCCTCTGCGACTACTGGCTCGACGACGGCTCGTTCCTCAAGATCGACGCCATCAACCTCGGGTATACGTTCAACCTGCGGAAATGGACGCGTTATATCCAGTCTGCGAAACTTTACCTGACCATCCGCGACGTGGCCGTATTCACCGACTACAACGGCCTCAATCCCGAGGTCAACATCAACGGCCTGTACCCCGGTTTCGAGTATGTCAACGACACCTCGACGATGTACCCGCAGACGACCCGTTTTACGCTGGGCGTGCAGTTAAACTTCTAATTCCAAACCGAGAACCATTATGAAACTGAAACATATAATTGCCGTGACGGTCGGGGCTGCCGCCCTCTGCGCGCCTTCCTGCGACCTCGACGAGAAGTTCTACTCGGAAGTCACCCCCGATACGTTCTTCACCTCGCCCGAAAGCACCTATGCCGTGCTTTGCCGTCCCTTCACCCACTGGAAATGGTACATCGGTGCCGACCGGTGGTACCTCCAGGAGCTGACCACCGACGAGATGGTGTGCCCCAAGCGCGGCAGCGACTGGTATAACAGCGGCGAGTACTACCGCCTGCATTACCACACCTGGTCGCCCGACGACCGCTTCGTCGTCAATACCTACGACGGTACGACCGGGGGTATTTCGCGTGCCCTGGAAGCCAAGTCCGACCTCCAGGGGGTCGATTACAACGCCATCGGGCTCAACGACGCCGTCAAGGCCGACCACATCAACCAGCTGAATGCCATCACGGCCTACTTCTACATGCGCGGCCTCGACTATTTCGGCGGCATGCCCATTTACTACTCGGTGGACGACGACCTGTGCGCCCGCAGCACGGCGCGCGAGACCTACGCCCATATCGAAACCCTGCTCAAGGACGCCATTCCCGCCCTGTCGAAGAAAACGACGCTCGGGGCTTCCGAAGACGGTTACATCAAGCAGGCTGCCGCCGCGGCGCTGCTGGCCCAGCTCTATTTCAATGCGGTGGCCTACATCGGCGAGGAGCATTTCGACGAGTGCGCAGAGATTTGCCGCGACATCATCGGCGGTGTCTACGGCACCTACGAGCTGGACAAGACCTGGTACGGCCCCCACTGTTTCGACAACAACACCTCGCCCGAGGTGATCTGGACGGTGCCTTCGGAGAACTCCAAAGTCGAGTGGAACTGGTATTTCAAATATTTCTACCATTATTCATCCTACGAATATTTCGGTATCGAGACCGCAGGCTACAACGGTTTCATGCTCACGCCGTCGCTCGATCCCCAGGGACGCTACTACACGCAGTGGAAACTGGGCAATCCCTACCAGAAATTCAACGACAAGGACTTGCGTAAAAAGCCCTACCGTTACCTGGGTAGCCGCAAATACGAAGGCATGTTCCTCGTCGGCGACCAGACCAACCCCAACAACCCTTCCCAGCAGTGCCTGGGGCAGAAGGAGTATAGCGGCAAGGTGATCAACTTGGTCGACCAGGTCGCCCGTTTCTCGGAAGTGGGCACCAAATACAATTCCGTCGCCGAGCTTACCTCGACGATGGCCGACGGCGAGGAGAATTCGGGCGTACGCCTGGTGAAGGCGCCGCAGCCCAACCTCGACGACAAGCTGCTGCGCTGGAATCCCGATTGCCCGGTCATCCGCCTCTCGGAGATCTACTACATGCTTGCCGAGTGCGAGCTGCGTGCCGGTGACAAGAAGACGGCTGCCGGCCTGATCAACCAGGTTCGCGGGCGCAACTTCGAGGGCGGCGCGGATCCCAACCCCGTGACGGCCGACAACCTCGACGAATACCGTATGCTCGACGAATGGATGATCGAATTCCTGGGCGAAGGACGCCGCCGTACGGATCTGATCCGCTGGGACAAGTTCGTGACGGAATCCTGGTGGGATCATACGCCGCTCAACGACAAGAACAAAAACCTGTTCCCGATCCCCAACTCGGCGATCTCGGCCAACAACCTGATCGAGCAGAACCCCGGTTACTGATCCCCGGCGATCCCGGGGGATCCCGCCTGTCCGGGGCCCCGGGGCAAGATATGAATTTTAAAAAACCGAAAAAATGATAAAATACATCAAATATCTGTTGGTCTTCCTGCTGGCCACCGGCTTCGTGGCTTGCAGCGAGGACGAAGGCGCCCAGATTCTCGGCGGCCTCTACGAAAAGGTGGACATCACCCCCGAGCCCGGCATGAACCTCGTGGGCCGTGTCACCGACGGTACCGGCCCGATCGAGGGCGTGGTCGTGAGCGACGGCGTCACGGTGACGACCACCGACGCCCAGGGCATCTACCAGATGCGCGTGAAGCGGAACGCACCGTTCGTATTCGTCTCCGTCCCCGCCGAATACGAAATCCCCGTGGAGAACGGCATGCCGAAGATCTATAAGAAGATCGCCATGGGCGACAACGACGTCGTGCAGCGCAGCTTCAAGCTCGAACGCACGGGCAAAAAAGAGCGTTTCACCCTGCTGGCGCTGGCCGACGTGCAGATCGGCCGCGACGACGAGGTGACGATGCTCGACGAGGAGGTGTTGCCCCTGCTGATCCCTTACGTGCAGCAGGAACTGGAGGCCCCCGTTTACGGCATTTCGCTGGGCGACCTGGTCTGGGACAACATGCCCTTCCACGAGGTTTACAAGCAGCGTATCCGAAAGATCGGCGTGCCCGTTTTCCAGGTCATCGGCAACCACGATCACAATAAAGCCATAACCGTCGATGCCGATGCCGATGCCAGCTTCGAGGCGGCGTTCGGCCCCACGTACTACTCCTACAACATCGGCGACTGTCATTTCATCGTGCTCGACGACGTGCTCTACACCGGCTCGTCCTCTTATACCGCCGACATCACGGACGAACAGATGGCATGGCTGGAGCAGGATCTGAAATATGTCCCCAAGGACAAGCTCATCATCATCGGCCTGCATATCGCCACTTCGCGCCGCAACCGTCCCACGAGCCATGTCGCCGATTACAAGGAGCTTTACGCCCTGCTCGACGGCTATAATGTCCGGATACTTTCGGGACACTCGCACAACAACTATACGACCACGATTTCCGAAACCATCGAGGAGAATACGCTCGGAGCGGTGATGGGTGCCTACTGGAACGGCGAGGAGCTGTGCAACGACGGCAGCCCCCGCGGTTACGCCGTCTACGAGATCGAGGGCAACCGGATCAGGAACTGGTACTATAAGGGCACTGCTTTCCCGCGCGAATACCAGATGTACCTCTACGGCCCCGGCGAGGCGGTTTCCGAAAAATACCGCGACGGCCTCATCCTGAACATCTTCAACTGGCATACCACCTGGACGGTCGAGGTGCAGGAGGATAATGCCGGCTGGGTAACGCTTCCGTCCGATTCGAACCTCAGGTACGAAATGGATCGCCGCGCTTACGACTTCATGTTCGGCGACACCAAACCCGAGCATCGCCCGACGGCCGAACCCGAATCCAACAACGACCACATGTTCTACTACAAACCCGCGTCGGAGTCTTGGGGAACGGTCACGGTGAGGGCTTCCGACCCCTACGGGAACGTATATACCGAGAGCATCCGCAACGAATAGGCCATATATGAAAACACGTTTCTCCGCACTGCCCGTTCCGACGGTGCGGAGAATTTTTCAACCATATCCCGATCATGAAACATCCTTTTCTGATTTTTCTGCTCTTCCTGTGCGGCGGGTTTTCCGCCGTCGCACAGCCTTCGGGCAACCCGCTCGTTTTCGGCGAGAACCGCCTGACGCTCATTACCCCGACGCTGTTCCGACTCGAATTCGCACACGACGGCAAATTCATCGACGACCCTACCTATTTCGCTTACGACCGGGGCAGCCTGCTCCCCGCGTCGGAGTTCAGGGTGCGGGAGCTGGGCGGGAACCGCTACGAGATCTCCACCTCGGCCCTGCGCATCGTCTACGAACACGACGGATTCCCGTTCGGGCTGCATAACTTTGCGGCCTACTACAAGCTCAACGGCAAGGAGAAGAAGTTCACCAACCGCTGTATTTTCCGCAACAACCTTGGCGGCCCGGTCGAGACGCTCGACCGCGTTACCGGGGAGATCCCCATGCAGGACGGCCTGCTGAGCCGCGACGGCTGGTACGTGATCGACGACGAACGCTCCGACCTGCTGGTCGACGGCTGGCTTTGCCCGCGCGATACGAAAAGCCATGTGCAGGATCAGTACTGTTTCGTCTACGGCAACGACTACAAGGCCGCCCTTGCCGACCTGGGCGCCATCAGCGGCCGCGTTCCCATGACCCGCAAATACATCCACGGCGTCTGGTACTGCCGTTACTGGGACTATACGTCGGAGGAGTTCCTTTCGATCATCGACGGCTACGAGGAGAACGATTTCCCGCTCGACAACCTCGTCTTCGACATGGGTTGGCATACCTACGATGCCAAGATCGGTACCGGGCATGCCGGCAGCCGCAGCTGGACGGGCTATACGTGGGAGCGCAAACGCATTCCCGATCCCGGGGCGCTGATCGCCGAGGTGCACCGCCGCGGCGTCACCGTGTCGCTCAACGACCATCCCCACGACGGCATACGTCCCCACGAGGAGATGTACGCCGCCTTTATGGCGGACATGGGGGCCGACCCCGCCCACCCGCTGCTTTTCGACCTCGGCGACCGGAAATACATGGAGACGTTTTTCAAACATGCGCACCATGCCTCCGAGGATATGGGCGCCGATTTCTGGTGGCTCGACTGGCAGCAGAACTACCTCTATCCCGAGGTGCGCGGCTACCGCTCCACGTCGTTGCAGTGGATCAACGAGCTCTACTACCGCCAGACCGAGCGCAAGGGGCTGCGCGGCGCCGGTTACAGCCGCTGGGCGGGTTGGGGCGACCATCGCCATCCGATCCAGTTCTCGGGCGACGCCCAGGCCAACTGGGAAATGCTGGCTTTTGAGGTTAAGCTCACGGCTGCCAGCGGCAACGCGGGCTGCTACTACTGGGCGCATGATATCGGCGGGTTCCGCGGCGATCCGAACCCCGAGCTGACGGTGCGCTGGACGCAGTTCGGCGCCCTCTCGGCCGCTCTGCGCGTACATTCGACCAAGGACGCGCGGCTCGATCGCCGTCCGTGGATCAGCGGAGAGCGCGAAACGGCCGCCATGCGCCGCATGTACCACATGCGCTCGGAGCTGATGCCCTATATTTACAGCAGCGTATGGCAGACCCACTCGACGATGGTGCCGCTCAACCGGCCGATGTATATCGACTACGGCAGCGACGAACGTGCGTATGAAAACGAACAGGAGTTCCTTTTCGGGGATATCCTGCTCGCCGCCCCGATCGCTTCGCCGGGCGAAGGCGCGGACAAGACAGCCTCGCAGAAGGTCTGGTTCCCGGCAGGCGACGTGTGGTACGACTATTTCACCCACGAACGGTTCGATGGCGGGCAGGAATGCCGCATCGCCAAGCCGCTCGAAGAGTTCCCGCTCTACGTCCGGGGCGGCTGGGTGCTGCCGATGCAGCCTTATACGCCGCGCCCCGCTTCGACGCCGTTCACGACGCTCGTCCTGCGCGTCTATCCCTCGGCGGGCGATGCCGACAATACCTATACGCTCTACGAGGACGACGGGCTTAGCCGCGATTACGAACGCGGCATCCATGCCACCACAGAGCTCAACTACCGCCGTGCGGGCGATGTGACGACCGTCACCGTCCGTCCCGCCGTCGGCAGCTACCGGGGGCAGGAGCCGCGCCGCGCCTACCGGCTTCAACTGCCCGCCGCCGGGGAGTTCCGCCGGGTGAAGGTCAACGGCCGCACGGTGAAGCCTGCGTTCGACGCGGAGTTGGGGTGCCCGGTGATAGAGATCCCGTCGACGGACATCCGCAAGGAGGTGAAGATCGAAATTTTCGGGTAATCCGTCCGGAGCCGGTGCCCGGGAGGCGGTTCCCGTGTCCATGGTGGACGCGGGAACCGTTTTTTTTGTAAATTTGTATTCAAACCGTCGAGTAGATGAGAAAGCTGAACATTTCCCCCCCCCGCCTTGTTTTCGTGGTCGGTGTAGCCCTGCTCTGTGCGTGCCATAAGAGCGAAAACGAGCAGATATTCGATAAACTGGATCGGGTTATTGCGAAAAAGCACCTCTACGAGGAGCGTTTCGTCCGCCATGCCGATTCGTTGCGCCGGGAGCTCCGCGCCGCGGGCGACGACACGCTGCGATGGCAGACGGCCAACCGCCTGTTCGATTCCTATATCACCTACAATATCGACACGGCCGCCCGTTACGTGGGGCTGATGCACAATTACGCCGACGCGACCGGCAGCCGGGAGATGAAATTCCTTTCGACGACATGCGATGTTTCGGTGCTGATCGCCCGCAACAACATCGAAGAGGCCTACGAACGGATCCTTTCCCTCGATACGGTCGGCATCACCCGGCGGATGCGGGCCAGCTATTATACCCAACAGATGGTGGTGTTCGGGCGGCTCGCTTCGGGCGACGGGTCGGAGGCGCGGCGGAAGGTCTATGCCGATTCGCTTTTCAGGCTCCGCCACACCCGGATCGGTTTCGACGGTCACTCCCGTGTCACGCGACAGCGGATGTATGCCCTCGAACTGATGGATCTGAACCGTTATGACGAAGCCCTGGAGGTTTTGCTGCCGCTTTACGACCCCGCGAAATACAACAGCCGCACGCTGGCCCGCATCGCCTACAATATTGCCAACGCCTATTATCTGCTCGGCGACGTCGAACAACACAAATACTGGCTCGCCACGGCGGCGATCTGCGACCTGCAAACCCCCGTCAGGGAGTACCTTTCCCTCTATAACCTGGCTCTGCTGATGTTCGAGCAGCAGGATATGGAGCGTGCGGCGCGCTATATCCAGTGTACGATGGCCGACATGCTTGCCTGCAATTACAACACCCGTATCCTCCACTCCAGCCAGGCCGAGATGATCATCAACCAGGCCGTCGTTTACAGCATCAATTCGCGCAGCCGTATCCTGACCGTCATGATCAACATTTTCATGGGGCTGTTCGTCATCATCGTGCTGCTGCTCATCCATACCCTGCGGCAACATGCCAGGCAGCGGCGCACCAACGCCCAGCTTTCCGCGGTCAATGCCCAGCTCAGCGAACGCAACGAACAGTTCCGGCAACTGAACGACTGCCTGCGCGACGCCAACAAGATCAAGGACAACTATGTGTTCCGCTACATGCTCCTGGCCACGCAGTACCTCGGTCGTGTCGGCGAATACCGGGGCGAGCTGCTCAAAACCGCGAAGTCCGAAGGCTCCGAGGCGCTGATGCGCAAGCTGCGCTCGCCGTCGGACGTCGACCGCGACTACCGCGATTTCTACCGGATCTTCGATGAGACCTTCCTGGGTATCTTTCCCGATTTCGTCGAACAGGTCAATGCGCTGCTCGAGGAGCCGGCGCGGTTCCCCGTGCGGGCCGACCGGACGCTCCCTACCGAGCTGCGTATCCTGGCCGTCATGCGCCTCGGCATTACCGACAGCGGCCGCATCGCCGGTTTCCTCAACTGCGCTTCGGCGACGGTCTATACCTACCGCACCAAGCTGCGCAATTCGGCCCTCGGTTCACGCAGCGATTTCGAGACCCGGATCAAGCTTATCGGCCTCTGACGGGTCGGTGGCGGGTTCCCGAAGGGCTTCTGAGGGCTTTTTCCCCGGCCTTTACCGAGCCTTTACCGAGCTTCTGACGGCCTTTTGCCGAGCCTCAGCCGGAATTCCGCCGGGTCTTTGCCGGGCTCCCGACGAAGTGTGCCGCAAGGTGGTGGCACACTCCTGCCGCAAGCCCGGCACAATCCCGGCGTTTACTCTTCCCCGCGCACGATCACATAGTCGCCGGGCGTGAGCGACATCCCGCCGAGCCCGTCGAGGACGCCTGCCTTCTGCCGCCTGCCGTCTGAGATGCGGTAGAGCGTATATTTACCCTCTTTCCACGCCTTGAGCCCGATGCTCATCGTGTTCGGCGTGTCGTAGTCAAGCGCGCTGACCTTCGTCTGCAGTCGGCTGTCCCACGGCTCCCGGAGCCATCGGTGGTTGGGTTCCAGCGTGACGAACAGTTCGCCGTCCCGCTCGTCGATGAAGTAGATGCCCGTCCCGGTGTAGGTCACCAGCGGCGAACTGCCTACGCCGACGATGCTCCTGACCCCGTCGCTGACATTGAGCGGGCACCATTGCGTCACGTCGCCTGAGTGGTAGAATTTTTCCGGCGAGGAGAAGATGCTCACGTCGCGGCTTTTCGAGATGGCGAAGTTGCTACCCAGTTGTTCGTTGACCAAACGGTCATACATTTGTCCCAGCGGGGTGGATTTGTAGATTTCGCCCGCCACGATGAAGCTGGCGGCTTTTTTCGGCGTGCACGTGAGGCTCAGGAAATGCGAACCGCAGTGGTAGGGGGCGTATTCCTGCATGGTATACGTCCACATTGAGGCGCACTGCACGCCCAGCGCCCGGAAATACTGCGCCTGTATGGGGTAGAGATAGGCGCTTTGGTTGAAGAAGGTCTCGAACTCGTAGACGGTCTTCGCCTTGCCGGCGTATTCGGGGAGCGTCATCCACCCGTAGCCATTCACGTCGTCGAAATACTGGTTGAACCAGCCCGAATAATCCTGCGACGTGAGGTCTTTGGGATTGCTCCAGTAGTCCTGCGGCACGAGATCCTGCCCCGGATAGTTGCAGCAGGCCACGGCTTCGGCCTTCGAGGCGAGGGCGCCTTTGAAAATATCCGGGTTGCCGTTGCGGTAACGGTGCCAGTTGTGGCTCCAGACGACGGGCTGCTGCGCCCCGGCCTCCCGGATGACGTCGTACATGCCGTCGATATAATCCCGGATAAGTTCCTGCCGGAAGAGCGCATACGAAGCGTCGTTGTCCTGCTGCCCGTTGCCGGCCGCCCAGGACTGGAAATCGGCGTAGGCGGCGGGGTTGGACTGTATGTCCGTATAGCTGAAGGCTTCGGGTTCGTTGATCAGCTCCCACAGGGCGATGTGTTTCTCAGCCGCATAGGTCGTCCCCGAATAGTTGTTTTTGCGCGTGAGCAGCTGGCGGACGTAGTTTTTCGATTTCCGGACGACCTCCTTGTCGTGTACCCACTCCTGGCGGGCGGCGGTCATGAATACCGAATTGGGCACGTAGCCGCTGCCCATGTGGTTGATAAGGGCCAGCGTAATGTAAATGCCCCGTTCGGCAGCTTCGGCGACCATGTAGTCCAGCACGTCCAGGTAGGGCGTTTCGACCAGGTTTCCCTCCGCATCGGTGAAATCGGCGGGTGTCAGGTGGCAGCGGATGACCGAAACTTTGAGTTTGGTCACCTCTTCGAGGTTGTTTTCGGCCACGCGCCTGAGCGCCTCGGCCGTTTGGGGTATCCCGTGCCTCTTGAGGCGGTCGTTGTATTCCCAGCTCAGGCAGGGCTGGAAGTTGACGCCCCATAACGAGAGCTCACCGCCGTTGGGCGCATATATTTTCCCGTTTTGTACCGATACGTAATCCCCCGTCGCGGGTGGCGTCGGCGGCGTGGGCGGGTTGGGGTCGGGGGTCTGGTCGGTTCCGGAGTTGGAGCAGCAGGCCAGTGTCATCAGCAGGCCTATTGCAACGATAAAGCGTGTCTTGATCATGGTTCGGGTTTTTGTTGGTTTCGTTCCGTTTTCAAATATAGGTTAAATCCCGTACACCCCGGCCTGCGAGAAGGCCGGGGTGCCGTGCCGCGTTATTTTTCCCAGGCGAGTTTGGGGTAGCCGCCGCCCGCGCTGCCCAGCGTCCGCCAATAGGCGGCCGGGGTGTCGGCCGTGGTTCGCCATGCCTCATGCGTCGAGGGCTGGGGCCATGCGGCGCCGAATTTCGCATTTCCGGTCTGGCTGCCTCCGCCGCCTGCCGGGATACCTTCCAGGTCGCCGTTCCAGTAGCAGTAGGAGATGTTGCCCGAATTGTGCTCGCCGACGATCGCCCCGATGGCACTGTCGCCCGTCACCTGCCCGATGTGGTAGCAGGCCGTGATGGTTCCCTTGTGGAACCCGCAGATGCCGCCTGCCCCGGCCCATCCCGAGGTCTGGCTCTCTATCAGCCCGTCGTTGTGGCAGGCGATGATCTCGGCGTCGGTGCTTTGACCCGCGATGCCGCCCGAATTCCACTTGGCGCCCACCTTGCCCGCATTGTAGCACGAGCTGATCGTCGCCCCGGCGTTGAGCTGGCCGCAGATACCCCCGGCCTGCGACCCTTCGACCGTGACGGTGCCCGTATTGTAGCAGCGCGTGATGAGCGTGGCATTGTAGGTGAGCCCCGCGATGCCGCCGTTGTTGTCGCCTGCGCCCCACGGCAGGACGAGGTCGCCCGTGTTGTAGCAGTCGGCGATCTGGCAGTCGTCGGCCTGCCCCGCGATGCCGCCCGTCTTGCTGGGTTTGCCGCCGATGCCGCCCGTGTTGCCGCAGCTCGTGATCGTCCCTTTGCCGCAGTAGCCGACGATGCCGCCCGTGCCGTCCGACGGTACGGTGGCGTCGATGGTCAGCGTGCCCGTGTTCAGGCACTCCGATACGGTGCCGTTGTTGTTGTACCCGCAGATGCCGCCCAGCGTATTGCTGCCGCCGTCGGTCACCGATGCGCGGTTGGTGCATCGCTCGATCGTTCCCGTGTTCTCACCGCAGACCATGCCTGCATGCCACTGCCCCCTGAGTGCGCTGGCCGAGGCGATCACGACGTTGCGGATCGTCCCGCCGTTGGCTGCGAAGAGCCCGGCATTGCCGTTCCCGAGCGAAACCCTGAGGCGGGCGACGGTGAAGTTGCCGCCGTCATAGATGCCCTCCAGTTTCGAGATCGGCGTCCACTCGGCGTCGAGCAGGTCGATGTTGCCCTGCTGGAGGTATTTGCGCCCCCGGCTGGCGTCGTCGAGGTCGATCATCTTCAGTTCGGCGATCGTGTTGACGGGGATGAAGCCCTTGTCGTCCGCCTCGCGGAAGGCTACTTTCCCGTCGACGATCCGGAGGCTGATCTGGCTGCTCTCCTCCCGCCCGATCTCGTATTGCGTGCCGTCGCAGGCGATCCTGGCGACGATGCCGACCGGAACCCCGGCCTGCTGCATGGCCTCGCCCTTTGCATCGAGGGTGATCTGCGTGGGGCTGTCCGACCCGGCCAGGTAAACTTCGATGGTGCGGTTTTCCAGCCCTTCGATCCGGTAATGCGTCGGGGTCATGCCCTGGGCCGTACCCCCGGCTCCTTCGTCCCAACTGCCCACGCCGATGGTTCCCAGCGTCAGTTCGCTGCCGTTCAATACCAATGGTACCGTGTAGCGGTAATCGGCCAGGAACACCCCGTCGGTGGGGGATGCCGCCGCGCTGACCTCCGTCGTGCTGACGGTGCCGTTGACCGTGACCGAAACCCTGAACCCGGGTGTCGACGGCTCGATGATCGCCTGCCATTTGTTGCCGTTCCCGACGTGGCAGGCTTTGAGGCCGTCGACCGTGAGTGCCGTGGCGGCGATCGTGCCCAGTTCGAATTCCACCATGGTCTTCAGGTGCCGCATCGGGACGTTGGCCATCTCCCGCAGCGGTACCTGGGCAGGGTTGTCCCACCCCAGCTGGTCGGCGTCGATAAGTCCCTGCGCCGTACCGTCCTGGATGGCCGTGCCCTCCTTCCTGAGGATGATCCCGACGGGCTGGCGCTTGTTGTCGGGGAATACGACCGCCTCTCCGGCGGGGATCCATTTGCCGCCGTCGTATTCATACGTGGCCTGCATGCGTTCGCTGCCGCTGCCGAGCGTCACCGTCATCGTGTGCCCCGCACGGGTCGATGCCGGGCCCATCGTCGGGTCGTCGTCTCCGGTTTGGGCGCGTGAAACCTCGGCCATTTGGGTGCGGATGGAGATGCTTTCCACCGTCGTAGGCTCCGTCCGGCCCTCCTTTGCGGTGTCGTCGTCGGAGCATCCTGTCGCTGCCGTGCCCAGTGCGAGCATGGCCAGATAGAGGATATGTCGTTTCATGATAGGCTCTTTTATATTAGAAATTGATCTCGATCGTGTGGTTTTCCCCCGCTTTGAGGGCCGGCATCGTCTTGACGACGAAGTTCCGGGGACGCTCCTGGCCGCCGATGGTGACGGTGCCGATGGCTTCGAGGGCTATTTCCGTATTACCCGGCAGCATAATCAACTGGGCATCACCGGTCTGAGGGTCACAGTAGGCATCGTACCCGGCGACCGAGAGCGCCGTGATCCTGCTGCCCGACATCGTGCCGGCGAGCGTGAATGTGAGCTTCGGCCGTTCGTGCCCCAGCGTCAGGGCGACGGCCTGCGCCGGGGCGACCTCCTTCAGCTCGGCCGAAAGCCAGTCCGCGGCGAGGAACGCTTCCTTCTCCCGCTGGTCTTTGGCGATGGCGCCGCCCTGTGCCTGGCGTACGGCCTCCTCCGGCCAGTATACCTTGACGGAGGCCAGGGCGCTTCCGTCCACCGGGAAGTAGAGCACGTCGTCCGGGGTGGCGCCCGCCAATGTCCCGTCCGCATAGATATAGGTCGTTGTCCGGGCCTTTACGCTTACCGAGGCCCCGGCCATTCCCCGAAGGCCGAAGTAGTCGTCCGCCGCGTAGTTCGCCGCCGCCCGGCTTCCCGGGCTGATGCCTGCGACGCTGAGCCGGACGGGCATCGCGGCGTCGAAGGGTTCCTGCTCCGAGCAGGAACTTCCGGCCAGGAGCGCCGCCGCGGCACAAATGAGTAAGGATTGTTTCATAGTTTATCAGGTTTAGGTTGTTTCTCCCGTGGTACGGTATAACAAAAATAGTCCGCCCGCCTGACTTAAATTATCCCGGAATTATCAAATACTATTACGTTTCCGCCATTTGCCTTCCCTGCCCGGCCGGAGGGGCCATGCGTCTTGATCCCGTGCGGGGGCTGGAAACGGAAAAGCGGCCGGATCCGTGTCCGGCCGCCTCTCCGTCCCTGCGGGTTCGGGCTATTTCCTGCGGTGTTTTTCGGCATACTCCTTGGGCGAAAGCCCGAAATGCTCGCGGAAGCATTTGGTAAAATAGGAGTGTGAGTTGAACCCTACGCTATACATGATCTCCGAGATGCGGGTGTCGCTTTGCGCGAGGTATTGCGCCGCCCGTTTGAGCCGCACGGTGCGGATGAATTCGTTGATCGACTCCCCGGTGAGCGCCTTGACCTTGCGGTAAACCTGCTGGTAGGAGTAGCGCGAAATCTCGCACAGCTCCTGTATGCCGAATTCGGAGTTGTCGATATTCTGTTCGATGGCCTTGACCAGCGTGTCGATGAACTTGTCGTTTTCCGATTCGATCTGAATTTCCGAAGGGTCGGTGAGCAGCTTCTGGCGGTATCGTTCGCGCAGTTTGATGCGCTGCTCGATGAGCGAGTTGACCCGCGTGCGCAGCGTCTTGATGCTGAACGGCTTGGCGATATACCCGTCTGCGCCTGCCGAATACCCCTCTGCGCGGTTCTCCTCATCGCCCTTGGCCGTGAGCAGCAGGAACGGGATGTGGCAGGTGAGCAGTTCCGCCTTGCTGCGGCGGCACAGTTCGAAGCCGTCCATGCCGGGCATCATCACGTCGCTGACCACCAGGTCGGGGTAGATGTTTCGGATCTGCTCCCACCCGTCGTTGCCGTCGTGTGCCGTGTATATTTCGTACTGTTCTTCGAGGTTTATGCGCAGGAAATTCCGCATGTCCTCGTTGTCCTCGACGATGAGCACCTTCGGGTTGCGCTCGGCGGATCCCGCTTCGGGCTGCCTATCTGCCGTCCCGCTGGCGGGTGCCGCCCCCGCCGGGTCGACCGGGAGCGTGAACGTGAAGGCGCTGCCCCGGCCCGGGGCGCTTTCCAGGGTCAGCGTGCCGCCGTGCAGCTCGACGAAATCCTTAGCGAGCATCAGCCCGATGCCCGTGCCTCGGATCGACTCGAACGACGGATTGCTGCCCTGGTAGAACCGCTCGAAAATATGTTCCCGGTCGGCCTCCGTGACGCCTATCCCGGTGTCCGACACCTCGACTGCGGCGAACCGTCCTTCGTCGCTGCGGCGCAGCGAAATCGTGATGCCGATATGCCCGTTGTCGGGCGTGAACTTGAAGGCGTTGGAAAGCAGGTTGTACAGCACCTTCTCGACTTTGTCGCTGTCGAATTGGAAGGTGAGCTCGGGTTCGGAGGTTTCGAAATCGTAGTCGATGCCCCGGCGTTGCGCCTGGTAGGCGAACGATGCGTAAATCCTGCGCACGAACGACACGAACTCGCCCGTGCTGGGGTTGAGTTTCATCTTCCCGTTGTCGAACTTGCGCAGATCCATGATCTGGTCGATCAGCCGCAGCAGCCGTTCGCCGTTCTGCCGCATGAGCGAGAGCTGCTCCAGCTGGCGCTTGTCCCGGATCTGTTCCCCGAGGCTCTCTATGGGGCCCAGGATGAGCGAAAGCGGGGTTTTGAATTCGTGCGATACGTTGGTGAAGAAACGCATCTTGACCTGGTTCAGTTCTTCGGTCTTCATGCGTTCGAGTTTTTCGAGCCGGAGTTCCGAGAGGAGTTTCATTTTGGTGAGCGTCAGGTTGTAGGCTACGACGATCACCACGGCGACCAGCACCCCGTAGATCAGGTATGCCCACCAGCTCAGCCACCAGGGCGGCAGGATGCGCACCTCGATCCGCGCCGTGCGGTCGCTCCATATCCCGTCGGAGTTGCAGCCCCTGACCGTGAAGAGGTACCGACCCGGCGAGAGGTTCGAATAGGCGGCGTAGTTCTGCCTGCCGCCCGTCATCTGCCACTCCTTGTCGTACCCTTCCAGCCGGTAGGCATACTTGTTGTTCGACGATGCGAAGTTGAGCAGCGAAAAGTAGAAACGGAACGAATTTTCGTTGTGCCGCAGCCGCAGCCGGTCGCTGTGCAGGATCGAGCGCGGCAGTACGACGCGTTTGCCGATCCGGTGTCCGGGGCGCACCTCCTTGTTCCACAGGCTGAACGATGTGACGACCGTCGGCGCCTTGTCCTCGTTGAGCAGGATCGCGTCGGGGTGGTAGCGGATGTAGCCCCCGTCGCCGCCCATGTAGATATGGCCCTGCGGGTCGATGAAGAAACTGTTGTAAATCAGTTCGTCGATCCTCAGATCCCGGTTGAGGTCGCAGACGATCTTGTTTTTCCGCACCGGGTCGTACATGATGAGCTTGTTGGTTGTGGCGGCCCAGATGCGGCCGCGGTTGTCCGACGTGAGCGTGCGGATCGACTGCGAGAGGTCGAGGTCGTTGTCGAAACGCTCGAACAGCCCGCTCGCCGGGTCGAGTTTGCAGAGGCCCCGGTCGGTGCCCGTCCACACATTCCCCTTACGGTCAACGTGGATGGTGTAGATGCGGTTGCTTATCAGGCTGCGGGGGTCGTCCGTGCGCACCTTGTACTGTATGAAGCGGTCGTTGCGCTTTTCGTATTTGAACAACCCCTCCTGCGTGGCCGCGAACCAGATGTTGCCCTTGGCGTCCACGTCGAAATAGCCGATGTCGCAGTTGTCCGAGTTGATGATGCCGCTGATGAGCCGGGTCTTGTAGCTCAGGTGCGAGATACCGCCGTCGGGGCGGTAATGCGGGGTGATGAAGCAGAGTCCGCTGCTGATGTTGGTCACGATGTCGTGGTCGGCGTCCTCCTTGATGTCGTAGATGTATTTGAGCGAGAAGTTCTGGTTCGAGTGCTCGGCGCGTACGAAACGGTCGCGCGCGGCATCGTAGTAGTCGATCCCGTCGTTGGTTCCCAGCCACAGGGTGCCGTGGCTGTCGCGGATAAGCCGCTTGGCGATGCTGTGCGAAACCCCTTTGTCGGCCATGTAACGCGTGTATCCTGCGTCGCGTCGCGTGCTGTCGTACCGCAGGACGCCTTCGTTCGTGGTGAGCCACAGGCTGTGGTCGGGGGTTCCGAGCAGGTCGTTGACGATGACTTTGCGTTCGGCCCCTTTTCTGTCGTTGGTCAGGCGGACGCAGTCGATCTTCTTGCGTTTGAGGTCGAGTTTCGCCAGTCCGCTGTCCGTTCCGATCCAGACGATGTTCTGCCGGTCGCGGAAAAGCGTGCGCAGCGAGTTGTTGGGCAGCGACGTCGGGTCGGACAGCGAACTGTAATAGGCGCTGGCCTGATGGCTGCGGGTGTCGTAGAGCGTGAGCCCGTCGGCCGTTGCGAGCAACAGGTGCGTGTCGTCGTAGCTGAGGATGCTCTTTATGTCGTTGTCCGTAAGTCCGCCGTCTTCCGCGCGGAGGGTGCCGAGCGGCTGCTCGGGATGCCGGATGTCGAGGACGACCAGGCCGCTGGAACTTCCGACGTACAGCAGGTCGGGGGTGTTCTCCGGGATATACAGCGCGTTGACCAGGTTGTTGTAGGTGTCGTTGGGCAGTTTCCGGCTCCGGGTTTCATAGCGGACGAAACTGTTGTCCGTGGGGTTGAAGCGGTAGAGTCCGTCGAAGGTGCCGAGCCACAACATCCCGTGCCGGTCGGCGCAGATGCTGCGGATTTCGTTGGCCATCCGGTCGAATGCGTCGGGTACCAGTACGAAATAGTTGATATAGCGTTTCCGCAGGTCGAGGCGGATCAGCCCTTCGAGCGTCCCGACCCACATCACCCCTTGCGGATCGTCGTGGATGCAGCGGATGCGCAGGTTGTTGAGCAGCCGCAGCGAGTCGTTGTCCGCATGGTATTTCACGAAACTTTCCGTCACGGGGTCGTAGAGGTCGAGCCCTTTCTCGGTGCCGATCCACAATTCGCCCGTGCGTGTGAGGTGTATGCAGTTGATGAACGAGGCGCTGACCGACGTCGAATCCCCGGGGTTGTAGCGGAACGTTTCGAAATTGTAGCCGTCGTAGCGGTTGAGTCCTTCGGCCGTCCCGAACCACATCAGCCCCGTACTGTCCTGTGCCACGGCGAAAACCATTTTGTCCGACAGCCCCGCGTCGATCGAGAGGTTGGTGAAATGGAGGTTCGTGACCTGTCCCCACAGGGGCAGCCAGCAAAACAGCAACAGTCCGGCAGCAAGGTGTTTCATCGGTCGTAATTTAAAATGCTACGACAAATATACCTGTTTTTTGCATCATTCCGCCTGTTTGTCCCACAGGAAAACCGCACACTCTTCGGCTCCGAGCCTGACGGAGGTGCCCCTGGGCGACGCTTCGCCGCATAACCGGCGCGCCGAGGCTGGCAGCGGCCGCGAAAGCCCTATTTCGACGGCGTGCGGGCGTTTGTTGACCAGTACGGCCAGCCGTTGCGACGGAGACTCCATCAGGCGCATCAGCACCCCGTCCGCCGGGCGTGAGAAGTGCAGCGGGGCACGATCGATCTGCCCGCGGCAGTAGGTGCCGTAGAAATCCGCGACCCCTTTGTTGTCGCCGTGCCAGCCGCCCAGCTCGATGAGCGAGGGAAGCCACACGGCCTCGCCCTTGCCGTAGCGGTGGCGGGTGCCGACCACGTCGTCGCCGTGCATGGCGATCGCCTGCGCCCTGTCGGGTCGGAGTATTCCTTTCCACAGATGTGCGGGCAGGGTCGTGGCAGGGGTGTCGCATGCGATCGTAAAATAGGGTGCGACGGCCTTGTACTCGCTGATCTGTGCGCCGAAGCACCTGCGCAGCGGAAAGTCGTCCATCAGGATGCAGTGCATGTTCTGGTCGTAGAATCCGGTGAGCCCCGTGGCGATCATCCGGCCGCCTTTACGGACGAAATCGTCGAGCCGTTCCCATGCCCCCGAAGGCAGTGCCACGAGGTTCGTCAATACGATCGTTTTCCCCTGCGGGTCGCTCCAGTCGTAAGCGTCCATTTCGCAGACTTCGGGAACCACGCCCCAGGCGGCGATGGCTTCATAGGCTCCCGCGAGCGATTTCATGGTTGCGCTGGCCTTGCGCCCTTCGTAACGGCCGTCGTCCGACACCGCTGCATTCTTTTGCTGCGTGCGGAGCGATTCGGTGTTGTAAAGGAGCGTGATGCCACTCCGTACGGGCCGGGCCTCGCGGAAAAAGCTTTTGTGGGCTTTCGCCGTGCGGGCGACTTCCGAGGCCGCTGTCAGGCGGTCGCTCGGCCGCCCCTGGAAATCGAGCATACCCCATTCGCCGGCTTCGAGTGCCGACGCCCGCTGGTTCAGCGTCCAGAAGATCACCCCTTCGGCGCCTGCGGCGATACCCGTCCAGAGCCATTGCGTGATCTCCCGCGCCGTGGGGCAGAGTACCTCCCTTCCGCTGGCCGTGACATTGCCGCCCTGCATTTCGGTGATCCAGAACGGGTTTTTCCCGGCTCCGGAGCGGATGATGTCGGCCATGAGCGAGATTCCCAGCGGGTATTGCGCCCGGGTGAAATAACCGAAGTGCCAGCTCAGGTGCATCGACACGCCCAGCGAGGTCAGAAACCCTTCGTAGGCGGGGAAATCGTAGTCGGTGAGGTTGTCCAGAAGCTGGTGGGGATTGATGTGTTTGTGGTGCGCAGGGTCGTGCAGATCGACCTGCGATGCGATCCATCCCAGGTACCACGTCGTGAAGTCGGTGTGGAACCGCTCTTGCGTGAAGTCGGCTTTCAGGTAGCCGTTGTCGTAGGCCGGAGTCTGCTGTGCGGCTTTCCAGCGTGCGAAAACCTCGTCGGTCAGGTCGTTTCGCCCGGGCCCCGTTCCGCCCGTCCCCGGTTCGTTCTGCAACACCCAGGTGTCGAGGGCGGGATGCCCCCTGAAGTGGCTCACGACGGCTTCGATGTAATCGGCGATTTCCAGCAGGTGGGCTTTCGAGCGGGGGAATTTGAATCCGCCCACGTCGCCCAGCTCGTCGGTCGGCGGGAAGAGCGTGGCGAAGAGTTTTACGCCGTGTTTCCCGGCGGCATCGAATGCTTTGTCGTAAAGCGTGAAATCCCACGATCCGTCCGGGCGCAGCATGTGCGCCCCGAACATCCGGATGCGTGCCGTTTCGAATCCGTGCTGCGCGAGTATCCTGAAGAACCCGTCGATCTGCTTGTCGGTCTGCCCCGGTTCGATGAACACCTGCGCCCCGATCTGCGGGTATTCGGTGCGTTGCGGGTAAAGGGGTTGGCACAGGAATCCCAACGCCAGTAACAGGATTATCTTTTTCATGGTCTATCGTTTGTTGCAAAGCCTCCGGCCGTTGCGGATTGCTTCGGATTCGTTGTTGCAGGGAAGTAGCGTGAATTTATAGGCATAGCGTTTTGCCAGCAGGCGGTACTGCTCTGAGGGGCGCGCATTCAGGCTCCAGGTATCGGTTCCCCCGACCCCGGCCTGTACGCAGTCTATGTTGACCGTCAGGGCATCCGGAAGCCGCTCCACTTCGGTGACGTGGCGTGCCCTGTCGAGCGCCTCCTGCGTGCAGTCCCATACCGACATGCTCAGGGGGCTGTCTCCCGCGATCTGGATGCCGTGCCCGTTGCCCTCCGTCAGCGTGAGCCAACGCACTGCGCAGCGGTTGCCGTTCTCCTGCGGGGTGATGTAGTCGTGCATGAAGTCCCCGGGCGTACCCCGGTAGAGGCCGAGCAAAGCACCGCACGAGCGGTCGGAGTAATTTTCCTGGGGCCCTTTGCCGAAGTAGGCCATCCTCCCCAGTGTATTGGGAACCCGGGTTCGGAGCCCCGCGCGCAGCGGTTCGGGCAACTGCCCGGCGATCTGCAGGTCGTATGCCACGGCCAGCGCCCCCGTGCCGTCGAGCGTATAAACCAGCGTCAGCCGCACGCTGTCGGGAACCCCCTTTTCGACACGCACCGTCCCTGCGGCTTCGTCGATGCGGATGCCTTCCGTCCGGATCCTTCCGGGCATCTCTTTCCAGCATCCGGCGATCTGCCCGACGCGCCATCCGCGCCAGTCGTTGTCGGTCGACGCCCGCCAGAAGTTCGGCCGCAGGGTGTCGCATACCAATGCCTTCCCGCGTACCGTATAGGAGACCAGGTAACCGCTTCTGCGGTCGATTTCCGCCCGGACACCCGCGGCGCTCAGCACGATGCGCTCCCCGTCCTGCGAGACGGCCGCCCTGCCTGCGGCGGGTTTATGCGCGGGAGCCTTGTAGAAAGGCAGTCCGAACTGCTCTTGCGCAGCGATGTGCCCGGCCCCGGCGTAAGGGGTCGCCCGTTTTTCCCGGGCCTGTACGCGGAGCAGGTATTCGGCGCCGGGTTCGGGCTCGAAGGGGCGGAACCCGACGGTGGCCGGGGCGCTCTTGCCCGCGGGCGTCGTCGGCACGTCGAAACTGCCGCGTTGCAATACGCCCTTGTCGGTCGATATTTCCCAGGTGAAGTCGTAGCGGTCGGTTGGGGAGAAGAAATTACGGTTGTGTACGACAACCCTTCCGGCAGCAAGGTCGTCCGCCGTGAACCCGATGGGCTGGAATACGTATTTGCACTCCAGTGCCGCGGGCTTCAGCGTACGGTCGGGGTTGACGATGCCGTTGCAGCAGAACGCCGCGTCGTGATGCTCCCCTGCCGGTTCGAAATCCCCGCCGTAGGCCCAATAGGTGCGTTGGCAGGTGTCTTTTTTGACCAGCCCCTGCTCTGCCCAGTCCCAGATATGGCCGCCCAGCAGTCCCTCATGGCTGCGGATGACCGTCCAGTAGTCGTTCAGCCCGCCGGTCGAATTTCCCATCGAGTGGGCGTATTCGCACATCAGCACGGGGCGGTCGATCCGCGGGTTGAGGGCCATGCGCTCCAGCTCCCCGACCGTGGGATACATGCGGCTCACGATATCCACGTAGGCGGGGTCGGTCGGATTGCCGCCGTCCTGCGGCTGTTGCGGGGTGCCCGGCTTCCCGTCTGCGGGGGCGGCACTGGTGAATACGGCCGCCGAAGTGCGCCTGAGGGGTATGTAAAGCGGGCTCGCAGGTTGTCCCTGCGCCCCTTCGTAGTGGATCAGGCGCGTGGGGTCGTAATCCTTGGCCCAGCCGGCTGCCGCCGCGTGCGCCGGGCCGCATCCCGATTCGTTGCCCAGCGACCACATGACGATGGAGGGGTGGTTGCGGTCGCGGACGACCATCCGGCTCACACGCTCCAGAAACGGAACGGCCCACTCCGGGTCGTTCGAGAGCTTCCCGCCCGAACCGTGGCTCTCGATGTTGGCTTCGTCGATGACGTAAAGGCCGTAACGGTCGCACAGCTCGTAGAAATAGGGGTCGTTGGGGTAGTGGGACGTACGCACGGAGTTGAAATTCAGCAGTTTCATCAGCCTTACGTCCTGTTCCATCCCTTCGCGCGTGACGGTCTTTCCCGTATATTGGTCGTGGTCGTGGCGGTTTACGCCGTAGAGTTTCACGGGGACGCCGTTGACCAGCATCTCGCGTCCGCGGAGCCGGACGTCGCGGAACCCGACCTTGCAGCTGCGCGATTCGGCGACCTGCCCGTCATCGTTGCGCAGGGTCAGCACGAGGGTGTAGAGCGCAGGGTTCTCGGCGCTCCATTTTTCGGGTGCCGCGATGCGCTGCTCCATCAGTGCGAAGTAGACGTTGTCGCGTTGCGGGTAAGCCTCCGACAGGATTTCTTCGACCGGTAGTCCCATTTCACGGCCTTCGGGCGTCCCGTCGGGGGCATAGAGTTGCGCCCGCAGATGCCATCCTGCCGCCGGGGTGCCCTCGCGCAGGTCGATCGTGGGGCGTATCTGCAACAGCGCGTCGCGCATGTCGCCGTCGAGCCGCGTCCGCACCCCGAAGTCGCCGATGGCCACGTCGGGTTTTGCGGCAAGGTATACTTCGCGGTGTATGCCCGCCATGCGCCAGTGGTCGGCATCTTCGAGGTAACTGCCGTCCGTCCATTTGAAAACCTTCACGGCGAGCGTGTTCTCGCCCGGTCGCAGCAGGCCGGTGACGTCGAATTCCGAGGGCAGGCAGCTGTCCTCGGCATATCCTGCCAGGGTGCCGTTGACCCAGACGTAATAACCCGAGTATACACCCCCGAAGTGCAGCACTACCCGGTCGCCTTCCCAACTTCGGGGTACGGTGAACTTTCGGACGTAGCATCCCGTCGGGTTGTCGCGTGTGATCGACGGCGGCCTGAACTCGAACGGATAGGGGATGTTGGTGTATATCGGATACCCGTAGCCCTGCATCTCCCAGCACGAGGGAACCTCTATCTCGTCCCAGTTTCCGAGGTCGGCGCCCGGTTGCCAGAACCCTTCGGGGCTTTGGGCGGCGTCTTCCGCAAAACGGAATTTCCAGACGCCGTCGAGCGGCATCATCCGTGATTGGGCGCGGTCTCCCGCCAATGCATCCTGCGGGGTCTTGTAGGAGTAGGAGGTGGCCCGGGCGGGCAGGCGGCGCAGGGCGTTGACGTGCTGGTCGGCCGGGGCGTCCCATCCGTCGGCGGCTGTTGCGGCGCCGTATGCAAGCGTGCACAGGAGGATTGCCGTAAGTCGTTTCATAGTTCGGATAAGGTAGAGTTTTCGATGGAACAAATATAGGAATACTCCACCCGCCGGATTTGCACGGATTTATCAAAAATTAACAGAAAACCGGCCTTTCGCCCCTCCTGCGCTGTCCCGACGAAAATGTGTTAGCATCTGCTGAACCGGTTACATTCCGTGCGCGGGGAATTCCCTACTTTTATCCTGTCGCTCAAACCTAAGACTACGACCTATGAAACGACTCATCCTTTTGACCTGCCTCCTTGCCTTCGTGTCGGTAGCGGAGGCGTGGGCCAAGCGCCCCGGGCGCTCCTTCAGGCGCTCTTTCGTCCAGGTAAGCGCCCGGGATCCCCGTTATTTCTGCCTTTCGGACGGGCAGCCGTATATCCCCGTGGGATGCAACATCGCCGCGATGGGGTCGGTTGCCGACATGGAACATTACCTCGGGAAGATGCACCGCAACGGCGCCAATTTCGGCCGCGTATGGCTCAATACGAACCTCTTCGAGATCGAAACCCGTTACGGCGAGGTGGACACCGCCAAGCTCGTGCGCATCGACCGCCTGCTGGAGCTCGCCGACCGGTACGGCATCAAGATCAAGTTCTGCATCGAGAGTTTCCGCCATATCCGGCCGGGCGTGAACAAGTGGGACACCAAAGCCTCGTACCATACCTCGAACGGCGGCCCGTTTGCCGATGCCGACGATTATATCACTTCGCAGCGTGGTGAGGAGGAGTTCCTGCGCCGCGTGTGCATCTTCCGCGAGCGTTACGGCGACCATCCTGCCGTTTTCGGCTGGGAGCTGTGGAACGAAATGAACGCCGTGGAGACGCCCGAGGAACACCTGCGCGCGTGGAATGTCCGTATGCTGCCGCGCGTGAAGGAGATCTTCCCGAAAAACCTGGTGATGCAGAGCCTCGGCTCGCTCGACCGGGAGTCGAGCTTCCCGATTTATGAATTCATCAACCGCCTGCCTTCGAACGAGGTGGCGCAGGTGCACCGCTATATCGACGAGGGTGCCGAACTGGCCGTGTGCGGCGCTCCGGTCGACAGCATGGCCTCCGATGCCATCGCCGTGCTGCGGGGATACGGCCTCCGCAAACCGATGCTGCTGGCCGAGTCGGGCGCTGTGAAACCCGTGCATACCGGCCCCCATCCTATATATAAGGTAGATACGATGGGTTCCGTGCTCCACGACGTGCTCTTCGCCCCCTTTTTCAGCGGAGCCGCCGGGCCGGGGCACCTCTGGCATTGGGATCACCATATCGACAAGCAGCATACCTGGTTCCAGATGGGGCGCTTCGCGCGTGCCGTCGAAGGTGTCGACCCCCTTCGCGAAGGGTTCGAACCCGTGCGCCGCGATACGGCGGGGCTGCGGGTCTATGTGCTGCGGGGCGAACACACGCTGCTTGCCTGGTGCCGCGATACGGTGAGCACGTGGCGGCACGAGCTCTCCGAACGCATTCCGGCACAGCGACTGTCCGGCCTGCAGGTCGACTTCACACCGCTGCTCGGCGGGCGCAGGGTGAAGAAAGTGCGGATCTACGACCCCTGGCGGGACGAGTGGGTGCGCGCGTCCCGCCGTGCCGACGTATCGCTTCCGGACTTCACGCGCTCGGTGGTCGTCCGGATCGAATATTGAAGCGCAGGAGGGTGGATGATGAAAACGGACAAATAAATGATAAATCCGTTCTTTATATCCCTGTTCCGTCTTCCTAAATTTGTTGTAACGAAAATCCTGAAGCATAACCAAACCTATCAGCCTATGAAAGAAAAAGACGCTCCGACCTTTTCGATTTTGTGATCCGGCCCTCTCGGTGAACCTCAGTGCGGGCCTGTCCCGCGGCGGCGATTCTCCCCGCGGGACGCAATCAACCAACTACAACCTAAATACCTATGAAAATGAACCATTATTTGAATGTGCCGGGGCTCCTGCGCAGATTCGCGAAGATCGGGCTGGCTCTGCTGCTCGTCCTGTCGGTCGCTTTCGGCGCCGGTGCGCAGGACGTCTCCCCTGCCAGGGTCTCCGGGACGGTCGTCGACCAGCAGGGCATGCCGGTCGTCGGGGCCGGAGTGGTCGTCAGGGGAACCCAGACTGGCTCCGTGACCGACCTCGACGGGCGTTTCACGGTCATGGCGGCCAAGGATGCGACGTTGACAGTTTCATTTATCGGCTATACCACCCGGGAGGTGCCCGTAGGAACTCAGACCGATATCCGCATCGTGCTCGAGGAGAATGTCCAGAGCATCGACGATGTGGTGGTGGTCGGCTTCGGCACCCAGAAGAAGGAGACCGTCACCGGCGCCATCGGGCAGCTGTCGGGCAAGGAGCTGATGCGCTCCCCCGTGACCAATATTTCCAATGCCCTCGTTGGGCGTATCGCCGGTATGGCCGCCGTCCAGAAGACCGGCGAAGCCGGCTTCGAAGAGTCCACGATCCGCGTGCGCGGCGTGGGGACGTATGCCGGCGACCAGAACCCGCTGATCGTCATCGACGGCATCGTGCGCGACATGACGGCCTTCAACATGCTCGACCCGAACGATGTGGAGAACGTCAACGTGCTCAAGGATGCTTCTGCGACGGCCGTGTACGGCGTGCGCGGTGCCAACGGCGTCATCATCGTGACGACCAAACGCGGCCGCGAAGGCAACCTGAAAATTTCGTTCACGGCCAATGTCGGCTTCACCTCCCCGACGACCCTGCCCAGCCTGGTCAACTCCTACGATTATGCCGTGCTGCGCAACGAGGCGTTCGCCAACGACGGCAAGCCCGACGACATCAAGGTATTTTCGCAGGACGAACTGTGGAAATTCCGGCATAACCGCGACTATACGCCCTCCGAGGTCGAGGCGATGGGACACCTTTCGCCCGAACAGAAACAGGCGTTGCTCGACAGTCCCGCCATCTATTACGGCAGTACGGACTACATGAAGCGGATTTTCGACGCCGGGGTGTCGCCCCAGCAGCAGTACAGCGTCAATATCTCCGGTGGTACCGAAAAGGTGGCCTTCTTCACCTCGGTGGGGTATTCCAACCAGAAGAGCCTCACCAACGACTTCGGGTTCAGCGATGCGGCCTCCAACTCGGGCAGCCACAAGTATAACTTCCGCACCAACTTCGATTTCAACATCATCCCGCTCACCGAGATCAATGTTTCGCTCTCGGGGCAGGTGCGCGAGACGAAGATCATCACCGACCGCAACAGCAGCGTGGACATGTGGGGCCGTTACCGCGACCTGATGCTCAACATCTACGAAGCCCCGCCCTTCTCGGCGCCGGGCGTCTCCGACGGCCGCATCATCACCGATTATGCCGGCGGTACGATCATGGACAGCAACAAGGGCGCATGGGGCAAATCCCCGATCGCCTACATGCTCGAAAAGGCACAGGCGCGTATTAACCAGAGCAGCCTGAATACCTCGATCCGCATCCGCCACCGGATGGATTACCTCGTCGAAGGGCTTTCCGTACGCGGAGCGTTGTCGTATGACCATTATTTTACCAAGACGCTGCGCGTTGCGCCCAACCTGCCCGTCTATTCGATCACGCGCAACCCCGCCGATCCGGCCGAGCTGCTCTATTACGGCGGCGAACACAATGCCAAATCCTACGAGGAGACCGGCTGGGGCAAAAACCGCAAGGTCTATGTCGAGGCCGGCATCGACTTCAGCCGCGATTTCGGCAAGCACGCCGTCACGGCCATGGCGCTCGTCACCGGCGAACGCTACACCTCGCCCGGGCTGAAGTACAACGTCCCCCGCGGCTATTACGGTGTGGTGGGGCGTGTCACCTACGGTTACGACCAGCGTTACCTGGCCGAATTCAACATGGGTTACAACGGTTCCGAGAACTTCGCGCCCGGCAAGCGGTTCGGGTTTTTCCCGGCCGTTTCGGTAGGCTGGGTCGTGTCGAACGAACCCTACTTCCCGAAGAACGACATCCTCACGTGGCTCAAGTTCCGCGCCTCGTACGGGCAGACCGGCAACAGCGAGATCGGCGGCGACCGCTTCCTTTTCCTGCCCGGCACCTGGGGCAGCCACAGCTACGGCCCCTGGAACGGCACCCCGCTCGACGGGTATTTCTTCGGCTCGTCGAACGGTTCGGTCAATAACCCGGCCTTCCCCGGCAAATACGAACAGTCGACAGGCAACCCCGACGTCACGTGGGAGAAGAAGGAGTCGTACAACATCGCCGCCGAGGTGCGCATGTTCCGCGACCGGCTTTCGGTCACGGTCGACCTGTTCGAGGAGAAGCGCAACAACATCCTCACCAAACTGGGGGTCACGCCGGGCATCATCGGCCTGAGCGGCAGCGCCCTGCCGCCCGTGAACGTGGGGCGCATGAGCAACCGGGGTTACGAGATCCAGGTCTCGTGGCGCGACAACGTCGGAACGGATTTCTGGTATGAAGTGGGCGGACAGGTCTCCTATGCCGTCAACAAGATCGACTACAAGGCCGAACCCTCCTACATGTACGCCTGGATGAACGAAACGGGGTTCGCCTACGGACAGTACAAGGCCTATTACAACGAAGGCTTCTACAATACGCCCGAAGAGGTGGCCAACCACCCCTACAACGCCATCGACGGCAACCGTGTCCAGGGCGGCGACCTGCGTATCGTCGACGTCAACGGCGACGGCATCATCGACGACAAGGACATCACCCCGACGGGCTTCTCGAACGTCCCGCGCTTCGCGTTCAGCAGCAACCTGAGCTTCGGCTACAAGGGGTTCGAAATATCCGCGCTCCTTACCGGTTCGGCGCAGGGGACGTTCAACATGAACGGCTACCTCATCACGCCCTTCGCCCAGGGAAACGGTACGCCGCTGAGCTATATGAACGGCCGCTGGACGCCCGAACGCCATGCCGCCGGCAAGCAGATCACCTTCCCGCGCATGTCCGTGAACATGGCCAACAGCCAGAACAACCAGAACAACTCCTTCTGGTTCCGTTCGACCGACCATATCAAGCTCAAGAACGTCGAGGTGGCCTATACGTTCCGGAACGCCCGCTGGATGCGCAAGGCGCATATCGGCTCGATCCGCGTATTCGTCAATGCCAACAACCTCTGTACCTGGGGCGGCAAAGACCTGGTCGACGGCATCGACCCCGAGCTGGTGCAGGACGGCAGTACGTCCGAAGGCATCATCTATCCGCTCACGCGCGTGTATAACTTCGGTTTCAACATCCAATTTTAAGTCGCAGCCTTATGAAAAAGACCATTTATACGCTTCTCGGCCTGTTGCTGGCGGCCGGCCTTACGTCCTGCCAGGACTGGTTCATCGAGAAGCCCGAAGTGACGGGCATGGATCAGGACGAGGTCTTCAGCACGGCCAAGAACGCCGAGGGGGCGATCGCCGAGGCCTACGCCACGATCCTCTCTTCGGGATTGCCCGTACTGGTGTGGAACAACTCCCCGATCATGCCCTACGAGACGACCGAAGCCATCATGGGCGGCGAAGACCTTTGCCGCCTGACATGGGGATACATGGATAAGCAGGTCGTGGCGGGCATGCTGGCCAACAACGAGAATAACGGCGCCGGTTATACCGACGACTATTTCCCCAACAACTACGCCTACATCCGCAAGGCGTGGCTCGTGTACGAGAACATCGACAAGGTCGCCGACATGTCCGACCGCGACAAAGCCATCGTCAAGGCCGAAATGCAGGTGCTGGTGGCTTTCCGCTACGTGGAGATGCTCAAACGCTACGGCGGTGTGCCGCTGGTCGAATCGACGCTCACCACGGTCGACGTGCGCCCCCGCTCCACCGTGCAGCAAACCCTTGACTTCATCGTCGGGCTGTGCGACGCGGCCGCCGCGACACTCGAAGGTGTGCGCTGGCCGGCCGACTGGCTGGGGCGCGTGAACAAGGGTGTGGCGCTGGCCGTCAAGGCCGAGGCGCTGATGTATGCCGCCCGTCCCCTCTTCAATGCCGACGCCCCTTACATGCAGATGGCCGACCCCGCGAACAATGAGATGATCTGGCTCGGGGGCTACGATGCCAAGCGCTGGGAAACGGCGCGCCTGGCCAATCAGGAGGTGATCGACTGGGGCAAGGCCAACGGCTTCGAGCTGATCGACACGGGCGACCCCATCAAGGATTACGGCACGGCCGTCGGCACGCCGTCGAACCGCGAGGTGCTGCTGGCCTACAAGCAGCAGCGCGAGGCTGACGACAACGGTATCTACAAGAACTACACCTTCATGCCGACCCACACCGGCCACGACCTGGGGCAGTACCGCGGCACCGGCTACGGTCAGCTCTGCCAGTACCGCAAGGCCGATGGTACGGATCAGACGTGGGCGGGCGTGGACGACTGGCGCCCGGCCGGCGAATACCGCGACAAGGCCGAAGAGTTGGAACCCCGTGCGCAGGCGTCGCTCTATTTCTACGGCGTCAACCCCAAGAACAATACCGGCAACAGCCGTTGGGATCTGTACCAGAACTGGCAGCTCGAATACAAGTGGCAGGACGGCTGTGCCAAGAACATCAAATTTTGGTACGAAGCCGGTTCGCGCGAATGGTTCGAATTCCCGATCTACCGCATGGCGGAGTTTTACCTCAATATCGCCGAGGCCTACAACGAGGAGGGCAACCCGACCATGGCGCTGCGCTACCTGAACGACATCCGCAGGCGCGGAGGCATCCCCGACGAAACGCAGACCGACCGGGTGGGGCTGCGGCGGAGCATCCACCGCGAATGGGCCGTGGAATTCTACGTGGAGAACCAGTGGTATCCCCACGCCCGCCACTGGAAGCAGGGGGCGTCGATGGTCGGCGGGGCCAAGTACAAGTTCGAGTTCTCGCAGGCCGCCGGCGTGTCGTGGAACCCCCGCAAACCCGAGGAGTTCGCCAATTACACGCGCAAGCCCTCCTATGTCCCCGAATACACGTGGCACGAGCGCATGTCCCTTTCGCCCTTTACGCTCAGCGAGGTGAATAAGGGCTATCTGGTGCAGAACCCCGGATATTGATCCGCCCATACACAATCGTTTACCGAAAAAATCAGAATTACATGAATCCCAACCATATGAAAAGTGTGTTTCTCGGAGGCGCGGCACTCGCGGTTCTGGCCGTCGGTGGTGCCGGCCCGGTTTCCGCCCGGGATACCGCGGCTGCGGAACAGCCCGACAGTGCGGCCCTGGAATATGTGATCCCCGGGACATCGGCCCGCACGAAGGCAATGCTGGTCACTTCGTCCGTCTCTTCCGTGACGGGAGACGAGGTATCCATCCCCTCGGCCAATATCAACAACATGCTTTACGGACGTATCCCGGGGCTCGTCGTGTCGCAGACCAACGGGGAACCCGGCTACGATGCCGCTACGCTCAGTATCCGCGGCGTGGCGACCTACAACAACTCGTCGCTGCCGGTCTATGTCGACGGCTTCCAGACCAATATGGCTTATTTCCAGTTTCTCTCGCCTGCCGAGATCGACCGGATCGAGGTGCTGAAGGATGCCGCGGCGCTGGCTCCCTTCGGCATGAGGGGCGCCAACGGCGTGATTTGGGTCACGACCAAGCGCGGTCGTATCGGCCGCCCGCGCGTCACGGTCAATGTCCGGGGCGGCGTGCAGCAGCCCATGAACCTCCAGAAACCGTTGCGTACGGGCGACTATACCCGGCTTTACAACGAGGCGCTGAGCAACGACAACGGCAACGTTTGGACACCCTATTACACGGCCGACCAGGTCGCCCGACTGCCCGACGTGGACTGGTACCGCGAGGTCACCAAGAAGGCCACGCCCTATACCGATGCCGACGTGTCGGTCTCGGGCGGCGACAAGACCGTACGCTATTTCGTGCTGTTCGGCTACATGGGGCAGCGGGGAATCTACGACACCCCGACCAACGATACGCTGGCCAACGCAGGCATCGACCGCTACAATATCCGCACGAACCTCGATATGAACCTCTTCGGTTTCCTGGAGGCCAAGGTCGATGTCGGGGGCCGGATCGAAGACCGCCGTTACCCCAACCGCGCCGCGGGCGACCTGTGGAACGACCTTGCCAAATACCCCGGCTCGGTTTATCCCGTGCGCAACCCCGACGGGACGTGGACGGGTACCCCGATCTACAATTTCAACCCCCTGGCCTCGATCAAGGCGCTGGGGCGCAACTCCACGCACGACCGTACCCTGCAGGCCAATTTCCAGCTCAAGGAGCGGCTCGACTTCCTCGTGGAGGGGCTCTACCTTTCGGAGGCGATGTCGCTGAGCAGCTGGACGCGCGACGGCGCGAGCAACACGCGCAACTATTCGCGCTGGCTCGACGGGGTGCAGCAGACCACCGATAACGACACCCCCTATACCCGTGGCGAGGACAGCGGCCAGAACCAGTGGACGTGGCAGCACTACAATGCCACGGTCGGCTACGACGGCACGTTCGGGCGGCATGTGGTCTCCGCCTCGGCCGGGATACTCTACAATATCTACAAGACAGACTTTTCGCAGAACGGCGCTGCCGGCAAGATGGTCGAATACCGTCACATGACCGTCAACGGGGCGGTCAACTATGCCTATGACGACCGCTATGTGGCGACCTTCTCCTTCGCCGCCGACGGTTCGGACAATTACAGGCCCGGCAACCGCTGGGGGTTCTATCCCTCGCTCGGCCTTGGCTGGATCGTCTCCCGCGAGCGTTTCCTGCGGGACAGCCGCATGGTCGATCTGCTCAAGCTTAGGGCTTCGGTCGGTAAGAACGGCTGGGATCCGATGGGCGAGATGCGTTACCTCTGGGAGGGCTACTATACCGGCCGCGGCGGCCTCAATACGGGAAACTCCGAGCACACGTGGCACGGGGGAACGGCGCTGTCCTACCTCCCGAACCCCGATGTTTTTGCCGAAAAGAGCCTGAAGTACGACGCCGGCATCGACCTGCGCCTGTGGAACAGGTTGTCCCTGAACGTTGACCTGTTCCTCGAAAAAAGATCGGGCATCGTGACTCAGGACTGGATGATCCCCGGTGCCTCGGGCGTGGACAATCCGCCTTACCGCAACATCGGCAGGATGACTAACAAGGGCTTCGAAGTCCAGCTTTCCTGGGCCGACCGCATAGGCGATTTCAATTACGCGCTCACGGGCATGGCCTCGTATAACAGCAACAAGGTTGACTATATGGCCGAGGTCGTGACCGTGCCGACCGCGGCACGCACGGGACGGCGGCTCGACGCCCTGTTCGGATATGTGGCCGACGGGTTCTACGACTGGGACGATTTCGACGTCGGCGGCGAACTCAGGGAGGGGCTTCCCAAGCCTACGTTCGGTGCCGTGCAGCCCGGCGACATCAAGTATAAGAACCTGAATGGCGATACGGTCATCGACGAGAACGACCAGACGGCCATCGGCGACTCGTACCTGCCCAAGTTGCAGTACTCGTTCTCGCTGGCGGCATCCTACAAGGGGTTCGACCTCTTCGCCCTCTTCCAGGGGGCGGCCGGCCGTGACGTGAACCTGCTCGATGCGCCCTTGCAGAACATTGCCTTCCGTGACAACGGCAACGTCTACGGGATTGCCGAAGGCCGCTGGGCCTACTATCCCGAACAGGGCATCGACACGCGGGCTACGGCCATCTATCCGCGCCTTTCGTTGCAGGACAACAGCAACAACTACCGCAATTCGACACTCTGGAAGCGCAGCGGCGACTTCCTCAAGCTGCGCAACGTGGAACTGGGATACACTTTCGCGCAGCCGTCGCTGAGCAAGGCCGGCATCTCGAAGATCCGCATCTACCTGAGCGGTGTCAACCTGCTGACCGTCAGCAGGCTGATGCGCGACTACGACATTGACCCCGAAATCCTTTCCGGCCACCCGGCGCTGAAATCCTACAACCTCGGACTGACCGTAACCTTCTAAACACGACTGCCATGATACGAAAAAATATGAGAATCCTTTTCGCGGGCGCCCTCCTCTGTTCGCTGTCCCTGGCGGGATGCGATGCGCTCGACACCAAGGAAGACCTGAACCTGACGGACGAGATGATGGCCACGCGCCGTTACCAGATGTTCGACTGGGGCTACCGCGTTTACGAACACATCCCCTACGGGTTCACGGCGATCGACGGCAACCTCTTCGCAGCCGTTTCCGACGAGGCGCAATACGTGACCACGTTCAGTTCCACGCAGCGGTTCAACGAAGGCAGCTGGAGCGCCTATTACAACCCCGACGATTGCTATACGAGCTATTACAACGGCATCTATGCGGCGCACGACTACCTCGATAAGTCTGTGGATTACAGGTATATCCTCGGTATGCACCGCGACACGCTCACTTCGAACGGCCTGGACAGCTACCGCCGCGACATCGTCGACGTGCAGCGGCTGCGCGCCGAGGCGCATGTGCTGAAAGCCTATTATTATTTCGAGCTTGCCAAGCGTTACGGTGGGGTACCCCTCATCGACCGCGTGTATGCCGACCAGAAGGAGGCCAACCTTCCGCGCGGCACGTTCGACGAGGTGGTCGGCCTCATCCTGCGCGAGATCGAAGGGGTGCGCAACGAACTGGTCGTCGACTGGCGGGCCGAGAACCTCGAGGAGAAGTCGGGCCGGATCACCCGCGGCGCGGCGCTGGCCCTCAAGTCGAGGGTGTTGCTCTATGCCGCCAGCCCGCAGTTCAATCCCTCGGGCGAAAAGTCCAAGTGGGCTGCCGCTGCCGCTGCGGCCTTCGAAGTGATCAACATGGGCATCTATTCCCTGCATCCCGATTACGGCGGGCTGTTCGTCGCCGAAACCTCTACGACCAGCCCCGAGACCATCTGGGCGGTGCGTATGGGGGCGACCAACGAGTTCGAACGCAAGAATTACCCCATCGGCACGCAGGGCGGCGGTACGGGTATCTGCCCTTCGCAGAACCTCGTGGAAGCCTATGAATCTACGGGGGAGGATACGGGCGATGCCTATGCCGGCCTCGACCCGCGCTTCTACGCCACCGTCCTGCGCAATGGCGATACGTGGAACGGGCGCACGCTCGAAATCTATGCGGGCGGCGCCGACGACCCCGCCCGGCAGAACGCTTCGCCCACGGGGTATTACCTGCGCAAGTTCCTGAACGAGAACCTGAACCTCACCAATGACGACAAACGGCTTCGCAGCTGGATCGTTTTCCGCTATGCCGAAATATTGCTTAATTTTGCCGAGGCGATGAACGAAGCCTACGGCCCGGACGACGCCCACGGCTACGGGATGAGTGCGCGTGACGCCGTGGATGCCGTGCGTGCCCGTTCCGGGGTGGGGATGCCCCCGGTCGATGTCGACCCGGGCGATGCGGCCGCCATGCGCACGGCCATCAAACACGAACGCCGCATCGAGCTGGCCTTCGAAGACCATCGCTACTGGGATCTCCGGCGCTGGGACGATGCCGGGACGGTGCTCAACCGGCCCCTGCGCGGCGTGAAGGTGACCCGCAGCGGCGACGGCTTTGCCTACACGCCGTTCGAAGTGGCCAAACGCATCTTCGATGCCCCGAAGATGAACCTTTATCCGATCCCGCAGGCCGAAATCGTAAAATCGGGCGGGGTACTCGACCAGAATCCGGGTTGGTAGACCGAAAAATATCGAACTATGAAAAAGATTGTTATATTCTTTTCTGTGCTGCTCCTCGCATGCGGCGCAGCCTCATGCCAGAAAGCCGACAGCGAAAGGCCCTGGGGCAGTGCGGTGATCTATATGCCGCAGGCCGGTTACACCCCTTATGCCGTGCCCAACGGCGGGACGGCGCAGCAGTCCAACAAGAATTACCGCATCGACGCGCAGGCGGGGAAGGTGCACATTTTCCTGGGCATCTACCGCGCCGGGCTGGCCGAGTTGCAGGCCTATACGGTCAGCGTCTCCGTGGGCAGCACTCCCCTGGACGGGACTGTGTTGCTGCCGGGCCGGGCATACACGCTGCCTTCCTCGGTGAGCTGCCCCGACGGGAAACGCGATGCGACTTTTTTCCTCACGGTCGACATCGCCTATCTGAAGGCGAATGCCGACAAGGATTTTTCCCTGCCGGTCACCATATCCGACCCGACGCGTTATGCGCTCAACGACAAGCTCACAACGACGCAGGTGCGTATCGACACGTCGGAGCTGCTCTCGAAGGAGGGGCTGTAACCCGGCTTTGCCGCCACACCGGCACGGGGTCGCCTCCGGCGGCCCCGACTGCCGTTTTGTTCCCGGCTGTCGCCTGAAATCGTTTTTTATGAGGAAATTATTTGCGTTCCTGTTTTTTGCGCTCTTTCTTGCGCCTGCGCCCCTTGGCGCCCGGTCTTTCTCCCGCGGGCGCATCGTCGTGCATCCCGGCGGGCGTTACCTGCAATATGCCGACGGCAGGCCGTTCTTCTATCTGGGCGACACGGCGTGGGAGCTGTTCCACCGTACGACGCGCGAAGAGGCGCGCCTCTATCTCGAAGACCGCGCCCGGAAAGGGTTCACGGTCATACAGGCCGTCTGCCTCGCGGAATGTGACGGACTGCGTGTCCCCAATGCCTACGGCGACCTGCCGTTTGCCGATGCGGGGTTCACCCGGCCCAACGAGCGTTATTTCGCGTATGTGGACGAAGTAGTCGCCATGGCCGACTCGCTGGGGCTGGTCATCGGCCTGCTGCCCGCATGGGGCGACAAGTTCTGCCTCAAATGGGGCCCCGGGCCCGAGATCTTCACAACGGGGGGGCGTGCCGAGGCTTTCGGGCGCTATCTGGGGGAGCGTTACCGCACCCGGCGGAATATCATCTGGATACTGGGCGGCGACCGTCCTCCCGAAGGGCGTGAACTGATATTGCGGGCCTTCGCCCGCGGCATCGCCTGCGGTGTCGCCGGCCGCGAGGATTATTCGGCCTGCCTGATTACCTACCATCCGTGGGGGAAATCCTCTTCGGGCGACTGGCTGCACGACGAGCCGTGGCTCGCGTTCAACATGCAGCAGAACGGCCATGCCTACGATTTCGACCTTTGGGAGCGCATCGCCCGCGATTATGCCCGGCGGCCCGTCAAACCCGTGCTGGACGGGGAGCCGATCTACGAGGAACATCCGATCGACTTCGACCGGGAAAAATACGGCACTTCCGAAGCCCTGCATGTGCGGCGGGCGTTCTACCACGAGGTCTTTTCCGGGGCCTGCGGACATACCTACGGCTGCCATGCCGTATGGCAGATGTGGGAACCCGGCCGGTATGCGCCTGTCACGGGGCCCGTGCGGAGCTGGCGCGAATCCCTGTCGCTGCCCGGGGCTTATCAGGTGTGCTATGGGCGGGAACTTATCGAGAGCCGTCCGTTTTTCCGCCGTATTCCCGATCAGGGCGTTATCGCCGGGGATGCTGGCTGGGGGCACGGGCGTTGTACGGCTACCCGCGACAGCCTCGGCACCTATGCCATGGTCTATTCCGAGAGCGGACGGCCGTTTGCCGTCGACCTGGGACGGGTTTCCGGGAAGCGGATCGTGGCCTGGTGGTACGATGTCCGCAGCGGGCGCCCGCTGCGGATCGGGGAATTCCGCCGCCGGGATGCCGGTGCGACGATGACCTTCACGCCCCCGACTTGCGGCAAGGGGAACGATTGGGTACTGGTGCTCGACGATGCGCGCATGAAATATCCGCCGCCCGGGAGATGCCCGGAAGCCCGCTCCGGGGCTGCCGGGTAAGTCCGCCTCCCGGGCGTTTTTATCCGGCGGTGTACAAGGTTTCCTGCCTGAGCGGATCATGTCCCCGCTCCGGGCGCTCTTTGCCTGTTAAAACAAAACACCCCGCACGAAGCCGTGCGGGGTGTGCCTATTAGGGGTGCTTCCCCTACTTGGTCAGGTATTTACCCTGCTTCTTGAGGGCGTTGTATACCGAGCCGGCCCAATAGTTGCGCAGGCCGAACCCGCCGGGCTTGCCGGCCATGTCCATCTGGAGGATGACCTCCTGCGTGGCGGGATCGAACAGCACGGCCGTGTAGTACCCGATGCCGTTGCCCTTGTCGAGCGTCGTGGCTATCAACACCAGTCCCTTGTTCCCCGAGCCGTTGTCGTAGCGGGCGAGGATTCCGGGGAGCTGCGCTGCGATGTCGGCCTTCGTGCTGCGGGGCGTGAACTGCTCGGCGGCCAGGCCGCCCAACGCCTCGTTGGCCTGTTCGACACTGGTCGAGAGGATGTCGATGCCGGTGAATCCGGCCACGTCGTATTTCTTGGGTTCGCTGAGGAAGAGCCGGTTGATGGCCTCGAACGCCTTGATGAACTCGGCCGGCTGCTCGTTGGCCCCGATGACGCTCACGCAGCTGTAATCCACGCCGTAGAAGTCGGCCGCCATTTTCGTCTTTCCCTTCTGTGCGAAACCGCCGACGGCGATCAGGCACAGGGCTATGCTCAGTAATTTTTTCATGGTTGGGTTTTATTTGGTTTGTTCGCGTAAATCTACGAATTTTATTTGTTTCCGGCTCATTTGGGGCATCTGTTTTTTCGCAATGTACTCCACCGGTTCGAAGACCACCTCGGGTGCTACGCGCACTTTCGAGCGGAACGTGTCCTTGATCTCCTTCTCGAACGCCTCGTCGCGGCGCGTGCTGCCGATTCGCAGCACGATCTGGTCGGTGCCGAGGCTTCCGGTGAATACCTCGATGATGTAGTTGTTCACGCCGGGGATGTTCTCCAGCACGTCGTACAGCGCGGGCGGGTAGAGCGTCGTGCCCTTGAATTTGATCATCTGCCCCCGGCGCCCGATCACCGACGAGAGACGCATCGTCGTGCGGCCGCAGGCGCAGCGTCCCGTGCGGACGATGCAGATGTCGCCCGTCTTGAAGCGCAGTAGCGGCATGCCCCGCACGCCGAGCGTCGTGATTACCACCTCGCCCTCCTCGCCCTCGGGCACGGGGTTGTTCTGCTCGTCGAGCAGCTCCACCAGGAGCATGTCGGCCGGGACATGCCCGCCGCAGTGGTGCCCGCATTCGGTGATCGAGGTCTGCATCTCGGTCGAGGCGTAAGTCGAGAAGAGCTCCAGTTCGGGCCACAGTTCGGTGATTTTCGCCCCCAGCGTGTTGTTGCTGAAGTCGGTGTCGCGCAGCGCCTCGCCGATGCAGATCGCACGGCGCAGCGACGAGCGGCGGTAGTCGATGCCGTGCTCCTGCGCATAGCCGACGAGTTTTATCAGGAACGACGGCACGACGATGCAGCCCGTGGGGCCGATGCGCCGGATGGTGTCCCATTGCAGTTCGGGGATGCCGTTCCCCACGCGGATCACGCCGCATCCCAGCTCTCGGGCTCCCATGAAGTAAGCCAGCCCGGCCATGAAGCGGCGGTCGATGGTTGTCATCAGCTGCAGGATGTCCTCCCCGGTGCATCCCGCCGTGGTGAACGACACGGCCTCGTTGTAGGCCAGCCGGCCCAGGTCTTCTTCCGTCAGGGCGAACGTCACCGGGTCGCCGAGGGTTCCCGACGTGGTCACGTAGTCGATGATGCGGTTGCGGGGCACGCAGACGAACTCCCCGGGGTGGAGTTGCAGATCCGTTTTGGTGGTTACGGGCAGGTGCCGCAGGTCGTCCGCCGTGCGGATGTCGCCCGGCTGCATGCCGCAGCCGTCGAACATGCGCCGGTAATAAGGCGAATTTTCATAGAGGTAGGCGACCTCTTCGCGCAGGCGTTCCTCCTGGAACGCCGCGATCGCATCGGCCGATGCGAATTGTATTTCCGGGTTTCGTATCATGGCTTGCATTCCGATTTGAGTCTTTTTATCGCCAGGAGTTCGTCCTTGCGGGGAACCCCTGCCTCCAGCGCCTTGCCGAAGCTCTGTGCCGCGCGCTCGTCGTCGCCCTGCGAGAGGTAGTATTCCCCCAGCAGTTTCCAGGTGTGGAAATTCTGCGGGTTGGTTCGGGCGAAGGTTTCAATCAATTCCCCGTCGGCCTTGCCCCCTGCCTTCATCGCCCGGCGGATTCGGGCGCCGAGTTGGCGGTATGCGACCACGCGCGGGTAGTCTCGGGCCAGGTAGGCCGTGTCGGAGGGTATCTCCTGCGCCGAGTCGTAGAGCTCAGCGGCGGGGTTGGGGTTGCGCAGGATCGCCCCGAGGTCGTAGCAGACGTAGGCGCCGCCCTGCCACGGCGAGGTCGAGACCCACATTTGCAGGGTTGCCGGCTTGAATATGACCGAGTGGTGGGCGATCGACTGGTTCACCGAACAGTCGTTCCCCACGCCGATGTCCTTGCCGCCCGTGCCGCGCTGGTCGCGCAGCATGGCGGCCGCTGCCGGGACGCTGAGGGGTGCATTCGCCGCCATGAGCTCTTCGAGCCGGGCGAAGCGATGGGGGCTGTCGGTCATGGCGATATTCTCGCGGTTGTCCCCGTCGTCGGCGAACGCCTCCGACTGGTAGTGGTTCGTGCAGATGAGGTACTCCCCGTCGCCCTCGTAGAGCACGGTTCGGCGGGGCGTTTTCTCGATGATCGCCGCCCTCCCGTCGCGTGCCGAGGCCACGAGCAGCGATTCGCTGACGAAGGTGTCGCGGCGGCGGGCGATCTCCAGGGCCTCTGCGATGGTCGCCGCATGTTGCAGGATCTCGCGTGCGAGGATCGAGATGGGTGTCGCCGATGCCAGCGGCATGGGCCCTTTCGCGGCATTGATCGTCACGGTCAGCCCTTCGGAGTTCATGCCCGACAGCACGCCGATCATCCCCGCCCAGCCGATGCTGGCGAAGGGATGGCCCGCCTGCGGCCGGCAGAAGGTCACGATCTTGTTGCGGGCGAAGTCGTCGCCCATATAGAAATCGAAGTTGCGCCCGACGACCGGTTTCCCGTCGTCGCTCGCACCGCCCCATGCCGCGAACGAACTGCATCCCACGAGCATGTACTGGCTCATGGCGTGCCCGATGTCGTGCGCCGCGTGGTAGTTGAGCTGGCGTTCGTAGGGGGTGCCGATGGCGTCGAAGTCGTGCGAGCAGTAAAGCGACCGGGCGTATATCTCGCGCCGGTACTCCTCGGGGACGTGCCGCCCCAGGTTGCGGTTGAATATCCGGATCATGCCGCCCAGGAATTTCAGGTAGCCCTCCGAGGGGATGAATTCGCGGATTCGGTCTACGAAAACCTGTTCCTGGTAGTGCATCAGCCCTGCGGTGAGGGCGCCTGCCGCCGCCCCCGACTCTTCGGGCGACCCGGCGGTGTAGAGCTCCCAGAGTCCGTGGGGGTTGCGGCGCAGGAAACTGCCGTGGCATACGGCGTAGCCGCCGTGGTCTGTGACGCGGTAGGCTGCGGTATCGATCGTCACCGCGGGCTGCTCCATGTCTGCCGTCAGGTAAAGGCCGCAGAGGAATGCCGTCGGCAGGACGAGGATCGCCGCCAGTGCGGCGAGTGTGTATTTGAGGAGGCGTTTCATGCGTTGGCGATCTTTTTTGCGAGGTATTCCGTGCCCACTATTTCCGAGCAGGTCGCCGCAGCCGACAGCGTGACGCCGATTGCGCCGTGTACCGTGAGGTTCTGCCCCGTGAGCAGCAGGTTGTCGAATTTGGTGCGGGCCGGGATGTGCGACGCCATGATGCTGCGCCAGTCTTTCAGCAGCCCGTATGCCGCGCCGTGCGGTGCGCCGGTGTAGTGGCGGTAGGTGAGCGGCGTGGCGGCATACGTATGGGCGATGGCATCCCTCAGTTCCGGAAGGCGGGCGCAGGCGAAATCGACCGTCGCCTGCGTCATGGCGGCCTTCAGCGCCGTGTAGGCTTCGGGGCGGCGTCCCGGGGCGGAGCCTTCCCACGCCTTCCAGGGGCGGGTGGCGACGGGCGTCATCAGCGTTACGACGTCGCACCATGCCGGGTCGCCGTCCGGAGCCTGTGCACTAAGCAGCACCATCCCCGGCCGCATGGCTTCCAGGTCGAAAAGCGTCTTCCAGACATCTTTCCCGGCGAAGTAATAGAGGTTCCGGTTGATGTACGGGATCCGCCCCGGCTTCAGCAGCAGGTATGCCGAGAAGAGCCCGTACGAGTCGGGCAGGCTGCCTATCCGTTCCCGGAATGCCTTGCGGATGACGGGCGTCGGGCCTATCAGGCGGAATGTCTCCGCGGGATGGATGGCCGAGATGACGGTTTTTGCCCGCAGCATCCGCCCGTCGGCCAGCTCCACGCCCGTGATGCGCCGCCCTTCGGTGTGCAGGGCTACGACGCGGCTCCGCACCAGCATCGTCCCTCCGTGCTCGCGGATCTTCGCCGCCAGTGCGTCGGCGATCTGCTGCGTCCCGCCCGTAAAGCGGCAGGCGCCCTCGATGTTCGAGTGGTTTACCATCGCGTGGTGGTAGAGCGTCGAACTTTCGCGCACGCCTCCGTAGAGGGGGTTCGTCCCCGCGAGGACATTGCGCAGCAGCGGGTCTGCGACGCATTCGCCGATGAATCCGGCCGCCGGTGCCCCGAGGTATTTCGTTCCCCCGTCCGACAACCGCCCCGTGCGGTGCACCCCGATACCGATGCTGCCGCCGATTTCGCGCAGCTTCGCGCAGTAGCGGCCGAGCCCCGCCTTTTCGTGCGGGAACCATTCCCCGAGGTGCTTTTCGAAGGCTTCGTAACCGTGCATGTAGGCGTAGTCGCCCGCTCCGGGCAGCGACACGACGTCGAATGCCTCGTCGAGCGGCCGCAGGCGCAGTGAGCCGAGGATGCCGAAATATTCGAAGTAACGGCGCATGATGCCGCCGGCCTGCATGCTGCCGATGTAGTGCATGCCCGTGTCGATCGCATGTCCCCGCCGGGAGAACGATTGCAGGCAGCCTCCGGGCAGGGCCGCCTGTTCCGCGACGCAGACTCCCATCCCTTCGCGGGCGAGCATGGCGCCGCACTCCAGGCCTCCGAGGCCGCTGCCGATGACGATTATGTCGAACTGCCCCTCCATGTCACTCCTCCTTTCGGCCCTCAGTTTCCCGCCGGGTCAGTATGTATACCGTATTCGACGTGCGCGTGTCCTTGTGCGCGGCGTGTATCTCCATGCCCAGTTCGCGGGCGATCCGGGCCAGCTCGGGCGTCGAGGTGAAATGCAGCCCGCCGTCGGTCTTGTTGAACCCCACGATCTTCGTCGACCACACCTCGGTCATCGCCGTGGCCTTGTGCCGCTCGGCCTTGCCGCTGTCGCCGTCGCGGATGATGATCCGTCCGCCTGCGTTGAGCCGTGCCGCGCAGCGCCCGATGAGCGCCCGTTGTTCTTCGGGGCGCATGTAGTGCAGCACGTCGACCAGCAGGAAGGCGTCTGCCCCGGGCAGCTCCGCCGTGCGCAGGTCGGCGTGGATGAACTCGATGCCCGGCCGCCGCAGGAAGCTCTGTCCGGCCGTCTCGACCTTTTCCGCATCGTAGTCCATGCCGACGACCCGCCGCCGCTCGCAGAGCATGGCGAGCATGTAGCTCAGCGGTCCGTATCCGCAGCCGAGGTCCACGACGGTCCCTTCGCGCGGCACGATGCGGTCGAAGAGCGTGTAGCACTTCTCCAGCCGTATCTTGACCCGCATGTACCACTCCAGCACGGGGCCTTTGTAGGTGTAGCTTTTGATGAGCATGTCGCGGAAATAGGGGTTGCAGGGCCGGTTGTAGGTCTCGTAGAGTTTGCGGTACTCGCGGCGCATCTGGCGGCATGCGGACTTGGCCTGCGCGGAGTAGTCCGCGGGGTCGCCGCAGGCCGTGCGCGGCAGTATGCGGCTTACGACCAGTCCGTGCTTGATGTAGATGGGCTGGCGTTTGGACGAGATCATGCCGTTGCCGTAGAGGCATATCGGCAGGATGTCCAGTCCTAACTCCGCCGCGAGGTAGAAAGCGCCCTTGTGGAAACGCTTGATCCTGCCGTCGGCCGAGCGCGTGCCTTCGGGGAAGACGATGACGCTGTAACCCTCTGCGACCTTCTGCGCGAGCGCGGGAGCGAGGCGTTCGTACCCGTCCGCGGCGTGGTAGAAGCCCAGATAGCGGACGATGCGCCCGAAGACCGGCGAACGCCACACCCAGCCGTTGGTCACCATCACCGCCTTGGGGCAGATGCTCAGCAGTACGAGGATGTCGATGAACGACTGGTGGTTGGCGATCACCACCGCCGGTTCGGCGAACGTTTCGCCCGTGTCGTTCAGGCGTATGGTTTTGGTGGTGACCATCGCCCGCAGGAATCCCCGCGTCATGTGGTGGATCGACCACTGCACGATGCGCTGCTTGCGGCGTCGCGCCATCGGCAACGGCCAGAGCGTGAAGATCAGCGCCTGCAGCAGCTGGCATCCCGTCACGAACAGCCCGAATGCGTAGAGGGTGTTGATGAGGCTGCCCAGCGTGTAGGGTGCGCCGCCTTTTTCGGTCTGCGACGAGACGAGCATCCGGAACAGCACGGGCTGTACGGTGTAGGATACCAGCACCACGGCGACGATGCCGAAGAGCGAGATCAGTGCCAGCGAATGGAGCGCCGGATGCCGCGCGAAGATCAGCGCTCCGAGTCCCACGACGACCGTGAAGGCCGAGAAGAAGATGGCCGTCTTGTGCGTGTCGAGCATCCTGCGCCCGGTTTTGTATTCGCTCAGCAGTCCGTCCATGATGAAGATGCTGAAGTCGTCGCCGATGCCGAATATGAAGGTCGAGAGGATGATCGTCACGATGTTGAACTCGATGCCCAGCATGGCCATCAGTCCGAGGATGATGACCCACCCGACGGCCATCGGCAGCAGCGACATGAGCGTCAGTTCGATCCGGCCGTAGCAGAGGAACAGCGCCGCAGTGACCAGTATCGACGAGATCGAGAGTATCAGGTAGAAGTTGCGGTTCACGCTCCGCGCCATTTTCCCGGCGTAGAACGCCCGGTCGGCGGCTACGATGTCGTCCGTCGCCGAGAACGCCGCGTATACCTCGTGCTTGCAGCTGTCGGCCAGCGTCACGTGGCTCAGGAAGATGGGGGACTTCTCCTGCCCGTCGATCCACTCGCGGAATACCTCGCGCGCCGCCGCGGATGCGTAGTCGAGCGGGGCGTACT
>ERZ779876.377-NODE-377-length-50660-cov-37.670013_pt1 | contig 50660 bp, 37 predicted proteins | sample MGYA00511068_ERZ779876 | MGnify/ENA primary metagenome ERZ779876 (study PRJEB29588, sample SAMEA1970858) | human gut metagenome | biome: human gut; feature: human-associated habitat; material: faeces | place: Denmark | collected 2008/2010 ...
GAGGCGTTGAAAAACGCTTTGTCAAGGTTCACGCTACGACTTATTTTCGTAGCAAGGTGCATTGCTCGAAGGTCTTTACACTTAAAAAATAGGGGCCGCTTCGACTTTTTCTGCACAATAATAAAAAAATTTTTCAAAAAACATATAGCGAAATAGAGCGCTTGCATTGCGTCAGTGCATCATAATTCGCTTGCTATTCCTTGCATTTTCTTCTATAATGAAAACAATAAATTCATCTTAGTTCGGAGGGGTCATATGCCATTGCAGAGAGACCAACTGAGTCGCATGACGATTCATGGCTTCAAATCAATTAAAAGCTGCGACATTTCTTTCGGAAAAATCAATGTGCTGATTGGCTCCAACGGTGCAGGAAAAAGCAACTTTATCTCTTCTTTTTCTTTCCTTCAAAATATTCTATCTAAGAATCTTCAGGTGTCCGTCGGCCAAAGCGGTTTAAGTTCCCTCTTATACAAAGGGCGGAAAGTAACAGAGGAAATTGACTTTGAAGTATTCTTTGGACAGAACTCTTACGGTTTTGTTTTGGTTCCTACGGACGATAATCGGCTGATTTTCCAAAAAGAGTATTTCTGTTATCATGGTCAGTGGGACAATGAGAGCAACATTGGCCGTGGCCATAGCGAATCGAATTGGGAAATCGGTGCGCATAACCAAATTGACGACTATGTGATTCCTATTCTCCGCAAGCAGAATTGGCGCGTGTATCACTTCCATGACACAGGAAAAGGCGCTAGAGTCAAGCAAGAACACAATATCTCCAACAACAGAGTGCTTATGTATGATGCTGCAAATCTGGCGGCATTCCTATATCGGCTAAAAAACCACTTCAAACAGAATTACGAGGAAATTGTGGATACGATCCGTCTGGTCGCCCCATATTTTTCGGATTTTGTTTTGGATCCGCAGGAGGGCAATGAAGAGCAAATTGTCCTGCGGTGGCGTCAGAGCGGCTGTGAGGATATTTTTAATGCCTCTCAGCTTTCAGATGGAACGCTGCGTTTTATTTGCTTAACTACACTTTTGCTGCAGCCGCATGAATTGCAGCCGGCCACTATCATTGTTGATGAGCCGGAGCTAGGCTTACACCCCTATGCGATTACAATCTTCTCTGAGATGGTGCGGCAGCTCTCCAACGAAAAGCAAATTATTATTTCAACGCAATCCGTGGAATTGCTAAATGAATTTGATGCAGAAGATGTAATTGTAGTCGATAGAAGCGACAACGGTTCTGAGTTCAGACGCTTAGACTCGGATCAGCTCAAGCTGTGGCTGGATGGAGACTACACGCTGGGGGATCTTTGGAAGAAGAACATTTTGGGAGGTAGACTCTCGAAATGAAGACGATTTATATTTATTGCGAAGGCCTCACAGAAGAATCTTTTATTAACACTGTACTGTATCCTTACTTTTTCGCTCTGGGCATTTATGTACGCCCTATTGTCTGTGAAACAAGGCGAGATGCCAACAGGAAATATCGCGGCGGGGTGAGCCGCTATGCAAAGATCAAAAGCGAACTAATGATTCTTTGTAAAAGCCATCCCCATGAGTATGTAACGACCATGTTTGACTACTATGCGATGCCCATCGACACCCCAGGTATTGCCGATGCAACCACAGATATTTTTGAACGGATCAACAAAATCGAATCCATTATCAACGAGGACATTGGAGAGCGTAACTGCAAATTCCATTTCATGCTCCATGAGTTTGAAGGGATTTTATTTTCCAAACCAGAAACATTTTCTTTGATTGCTGGAGACGAAGTAGTTACTGCTGTTCAGAGAATTCGCGAAGAATTTGAAACGCCTGAACATATCAACAATTCTCCAGAAACCGCGCCGTCAAAAAGACTGGAGGCATTGATCCCCGGATATGCAAAAATCAAAAATGGAACACAGCTTTCAGATGCTATGGGGATCCATACAATCATGGAACAATGCCCACACTTCAAAAGATGGATTCAAGACATGGCAGCATGGTAAATTATCAAAATGACTACGACACCCAAGGTAACGCCATGGTCTAAAACAAGATAATCCAAGAGATAGAGCGTCTCCTGTGCTATCCGAATCAGCCAAATTTTACGATCTCATTCAGTCAGATTCTTAAAACTGATTCAGTCAATTTGCTCCATTCAGAAAAACCATCATTGACAAAACACCATAATTCGTGATAGGAAGTGATGCAGCTAAAACTTAACACGATTATGGAGGGACAATCATGATTTACACAGAACAGGAAAAACAGAAACTGGATCGGGTGCTGGAAGTATTTGCGGAGTATCTGAAGCAAAGAGATCATTGTGATATTGCGTGGTCGAACAAGATTGGGTACTTAATTCTGGATTTCAGTTCTGATATAGATTCTGTAACTTCTATCGGCACAGCAGAGGATCTTTGCCGGGAAATGTTGGTCTATATCATGATAGATGTGATTTCAATGACCAAATTGGAGCATACCTTCAAAGAACTAAATGCTATAGAGCAGGCGGAGATTTTACGCAGATGGCAGCCGTATTTTGAGCAGCTTCCGGAGTATGAATATCTCCGGGAAGAACTGACTTCCGAGTGGCCATAAGCCGCTGCTTTCTTGACAACCACAATATCTTGTGGTAAAGTTGGCTTGTAATTGAGATTTGTGCATACTGCTTGTGGCGCGTTTGCCGCAGCGTTTGGAGTATTCCGACTTGCACACGCATTGTCAGGCTTTTACGATTTCCGGTAGAATTGCCATGTCCGCTGGACTGGTTTCTGCCGGATCTCTTTTTTGGGCGCAACGCCCACAGATTGCGGGAATGACCGCGACGCAGACGAGCTGCGCCGCAGGATGTTCCCGTTATTTTTTTGCCCAAATGCCGAAAGGCTTTGAGGATATATTTTTACGAAAGGTGGTAACCAAATGAAAACAAGAAAGAAATGGCGTCCCGGAGGACGGCAGCGGCAGTCTGCGGCGTATCATCGCAAAGCGGTTCACGAGCGGAAGCGTGTGATACGGCTGCGGGTATGGAAGAAGGGAGAAAAGAATGGTGTTGTGGCTGAAGTATGAGCCGCAGGAGCTGGTAGACACAAGCAGCCTGAGCAACGAAGAATGGCTGTCCTACCGGCGGCGGGGCATCGGCGGCAGCGATGCTGCGGCGATCCTCGGCATTTCGCTATGGCGGACAGCGCGGGATCTGTACTACGACAAGCTGAGCGTCGTAAAGGCGGACATGGATGAAAACTGGGTCGCGCTGGAGATGGGACATTTGCTGGAAGACTTGGTCGCGCGGATCTTCGCAAAGAAAACCGGACTGCGTATCTTTCAGCGGAAGGTCATGTTCCAGCACCCGCTGTATCCGTGGATGCTGGCGGATCTGGACTACCTTGTGGAGCTTCCGGACGGCAGCAATGCCATTCTGGAGATCAAGACGACAAATTATAATGCCCGAGAAAACTGGTGGTACAACGGCGAGGAGATCGTCCCGGTGTACTACGAATCTCAGGGACGGCATTATATGTCGGTCATGAATCTGGACAGGGTCTACTTCTGCTGCCTGTACGGAAACAACGAGGACGAGGTCATCATCCGGCATCTGGACCGGGATTATGCCTATGAGTCGGAGCTGATCGCGCTGGAGGATGCGTTCTGGAATGACCATGTGCAGAAGCATTGCCCACCGGACTATACGGAAAGCGGCGACCTCATTTTGCAGAGTTTGCAGAGATGGAAAGGCATTGACCGGAGGGATTTGCCGCCGGCAGCGTTCGGTGCGCCGCAGCTTCCGCAGATCTATCAGTATTTGCAGCTTCAGGAGCAGAAAAACGCGCTTGCAAAGCAGGTCACACAGTTGGACGCACAGATGCAGCAGCTCAAAGGCTTGCTTGTCAGTGAATTGGACGGAAAGGATTCCGCGACCTGTGCGGACGGCGGACAGTGCTACGTCATTTCCTACAACCCCATCCGCAGGCAGGGAATTTCCAAGGACAACCTGATCCGCTTGCGGGAGGTTTACCCGGAGATTTACGCACAGTTTGTGGAAACGTCGGAATCCAGACGGTTCAGCATCAAAATCGCGGCGCAGCCCGCCGCATAAGTGAGGTGAAAAAACGAATGATTGCAGTCTATGATAAGCTCATCTACTTCAATGAAGCCAGCAAATACACCATTCTTCGGATGCGCACGGATGATCCGTCTGTGCCGGAGGAAGCCCGTTCTCAATATACGTTCCGTGACCGAATGCTTCGGTTCACCGCTGTCGGCTATGGACTGCCGCAGACGGATTCCGTCAAGCTGGAGATCGAGGGCGACTGGAAAGAGGGCAAGTACAGCCTGCAGCTCCATGTGGAGCACTGGCACGAGCTTGTGCCGCCGACAACAGAAGGACTTCTGAGCTATCTTTCATCGGGCCTGCTCAAAGGCATCGGAGAAAGCACGGCCAGAAGCATTATCCAACAGTTCGGTACAGATACGCTCGATGTGCTGGAATACCACCCGGAGAAGCTGCTGGAGATCCGCGGCATCACGGAGCAGAAGCTGGAGGAGATCAAGACGTGCTACGCGGAAAGCCGCGCCATGCGGGATATTATGGAGCTGCTGACCCCGTTTCAGGTCACGCCTGTGACGGCGATGAAGATCTATCAACATTTCGGTCCTGCCTGCACGGACATTCTGCGGAAAAGTCCGTTCCGACTCTGCGAGATATCCGGCTTTGGCTTTCGGCGCGTCGATACGATCATCCGCAAGTCCGGCGGTGATCCACACGACCCGATTCGTATCCACGGCGCTATGATTTGCGCACTGGAAAACGCGCGGCAGCATGGGCATCTGTATCTGGAGGTCAATACGCTGATCGCAGAATCCCTGCAATTTCTCAACGAGCCAATCCCGCTTCCCCAAATGCAGGTCAGGCGTGCAGAGGTAGAACAGAAATTGCAGCAGATGGCAGAAGACAATGAGATCGTTTCTGACGGAGGGCGGCTGTATCTTCCGCATATTTTTATGCAGGAGGTGGAGACTGCGGCAAAGGCGGCAGCGATGCTCATGGAAAGCACGGCAAAAATCGACGTGACGCTTCCGCTGGAACAGGTCAAGCAGAAGCTGGGGCTGCACTTAACAAAGCGGCAGAGCCGCGGCGTTGAGGTGGCGATGGAGCGAAACCTTTCCATTATCACCGGCGGCCCCGGCACTGGCAAGACGACAGTTCTGAAGGCTATCATCGAGGTCTACCGGATTTTGCACCCCAGAAACCGCATCGTCCTCGCCGCGCCGACCGGCAAGGCCAGCCGACGCATGGCACAGAGTACCGGGATGCTGGAGGCACTGACGCTGCACAGTCTGCTTGGCTTGCAGGGCGATTTTTGCAGCAAGGACAAGCAGGATAAGCCGCTGCCAATTGACTTCCTGATCGTGGATGAGGCGTCCATGGTGGATATGTGGCTGGCGCATCAGCTGTTTACGCGCTTACAGAAGGACACGAAACTCCTGCTGCTGGGCGACGTCGATCAGCTGGAGAGCGTCGGTGCAGGCAATGTGTTCGCGGAGCTGATCGGAAGCGGCATCGTGCCGGTGACGGTTCTCGATGAGATCTTCCGTCAGTCCAAGGACAGCCTGATCGCCTACAATGCCAAATTCATCAACGAGGAAAACAGCAGCCTGTTCTATGGTCCGGATTTTCAGTTTGTCAAGGCAGAAAATCAGGAGGAAGCTGCGGCGCAGATCCAGACGCTCTATCTGCAGGAATTGCAGGATACGTCCATTGGACAGCTTCAGATTATCTCGCCCTATCGGACGGACGGCGAAGCATCCTCCAACGGTCTGAACGCGCTGATCCGGGAAACAGTCAATCCGCATACGGAAAAGATTCCGGAGCTTGTGTTCGGAGAGCGTATTTTCCGCCTGCATGACCGTGTAATGCAAACCAAAAACAATTACAATCTGGAGGGTTATGATTCCGCGTGTAAGCAGAAATTCAAGGGCGTGTTCAACGGCGACATCGGGAGCATCTGCAAGATCCTCCCCGACAAGCTGTGCGTGGATTTTGATGGACGTATCGTGGAGTATTCCAAAAGCCAGCTTGGGGATCTGGAACTGGCGTATGCCATTACAATCCATAAATCGATGGGTTCGGAGTACGAAACAGTTATCATCCCTATTTTGATGGCGCACCGTATTTTGCTGACGAAGAACCTGATCTATACCGCCGTGACACGCGCAAAAAAACGTGTCATTCTGGTCGGTCAAAAGCGCGCACTGTTTCTGGCAATCCACTCCGGCAGAAAGGTCAAACGGAACACCTGCCTTGCCGAGCGGATCTTAAAGTACAATCAGGTATTCAGACAAAAGGCTCTGCCGCAGGGCGCGACAGAGCAGAAATTGAAAAAAGCCGGTTAAGTTGAGATGAATGTGCAGAATTTGCGCAGTCATCTCTTATTTTATTTATGGAAGGAGTTCTAAGAAATGAATGACAACAAATCTACCGTGATGAACAATGCCGCCGTACAGCAGCTCCGCAAGGTGCCGGGCTTTGACCCGATGAAGCTCCTGCGCAAGACCATTTCCGTAAAAACTGGGCACCCGGTCTGGAAGCTGGATCTTCGCTATAAGCGGCTCTGGTTCCGTCTGGCCTGCCCGAACGGGAGAATGCTCCTGAAGCCGCTGCGCATCAGCGACCAGCTGGCAATTATCGAAGCACAGGTCTATTTCAGCAAGGACGATCCGGTTCCGGCCGCCAGCTTTACCTCCGAACAGCGCAGAGAGAATGTCCCCGGTGGGGAATTTCTTCGTGCTGCGCAGGAGGACGCGCTCAACATGGCACTGGAAAACGCCGGCTTCGGCATCCAGTTCTGCGACGTGAGCCGCGACTACGGCGGCGAGCTGTTTGGGTCGGAAGTGCCAATCCAGACAGAAGCCGCAGAAGCAGATGAAGAAGCGGCGGAAGCGCCTGTTATGACAGAAGCGATCGCAGAAACAGTATCGGCAATGGATACGGATTCTGTACCCGCGGAACAGCCCGTCGAGGAAACAACGGCGCCTGTCGTGGAAGAAACGCCTGACCTTCATGTCGTGCCGCCTCAGCAGGAAGAAGCCGCGGAAGAAGTTGCAGAACAGCCGCAGGCCGCGTCCTATACGGCAGATATGGATGTCAGCGAGATCACGCAGCGTATGACGGTGGACGAAGCCAAGGCCGTTGTGGTGCAGATCGGCACCTGCCGCGGCTGGACGCTCGAACAGGTCGCGCAGCGCCGCCCGGCGAGCCTGAAATGGTATCTCTACGGCTGTGATCAGGCGGACAATATTCTCAAAGCGGCTGCATCTGTTCTGCTGGACAATCTGCAGCAGAAAGCCGGATGAAGCGTCAAGTTTGGATGAAAGGGTGTGGCCGTTATCAAAGCCGGTTTTTCGCAGTTTCCGTTCCACATTACAGACGTTGCGGCGCTGCTGCGGCTCAATATCCGCAGGCGCGGCCCGGACTTTCTGTATGTGGACTGCCCGCTTTGCGGCGATCATCGCGGTAAGCTCTATCTGAAAACGTCACGGGACGTGTGGCACTGTAACTATTGCCAGGAGGCTGGCGGGATGCTGGCGCTGTACGCAAAGGTCTACGGTATCAGCAACGCGGACGCCTATCGGGAGATCTGCGAAGCGCTCCAGACCGGAGACTATGCACCGGAGTACCGGAGCTACCAGAACCGGCAGCCGCAGGAAATCGCGCAATCTGTCAGGGCATCCAGACAGGCGATCCATCAGACGCTTTCGATGCTGCTTTCCATGTTGTCACTGACGCCGAAGCACCGTGCACATCTGCGTGAGGTGCGCGGCCTGACGGACGGCCAGATCGAACGGTTCGGCTTCAAAAGCACCCCGCCGCCCTATCTCTGCAAGAGTCTGACGGCGCGGCTTTTGAAGCAGGGCTGCATCGTGCAGGGCGTCCCCGGCTTTTATCTGGCGGAGGACGGCAGATGGACGGTTCGCTTCGGAACGCGCACGGCCGGGATCTTGATCCCGGCCAAAAGCGCGGACGGACTGGTCTGCGGCGCACAGATCCGGCTGGATACCCCCATCCGTGAGGAAAACGCGCCCGCCGATAAGGAGGGCACGAAGTACCTCTGGCTGTCGTCAAGCAGCAAGCCGATGGGAACATCCTCAGAAAGCCCCATCCACTTTGTCGGTGATCCGTGTTCCAGAGTGGTCTATGTGACGGAAGGGTTACTCAAGGCTGACATTTGCCATGCCTTGATGAACCGCACCTTTGCGGCGACCGCCGGGGCGAACAATGTGTCCAAGCTGGACGAGCTGTTTGCATTCCTCAAAAAGAACGGCACGGAGGAGATTATTGAGGCGCAGGACATGGACAAATATCGGAACGTTCACGTCGAAAAAGGTGCGTCCAAGATCTATCTGATGGCACGAAAGCACGGGCTGCAATGCCGCCGGCTGACATGGAATCCTAATTATAAGGGACTCGACGACTGGCAGCTTGCGCTCCGGAAGAATGCTGCGAAGGGGCAGAAGACAATGACGTTCCGGGAGTGGTATCTGTATGGCGCGTGTGCGTTTTCCGAGATAGATGCCTGCGTGGAACAGTGGCACAAGACGCAGCCGGATGGTGTGTCCTTGCAGGCATACCTCGGCTTGCCGGATGAAGAATATCACGCTTTCCTACAGCCCGGCGGCAACGCACGGTTGGCAGAGCTTTTGAACGCGCAGCGTAAGCAACTCGGCTGCCGCATTTATCAGCTGGAATTTACGGACACAGAGAAGACAAAGCCGTTTGCATTCGCCGGGATCGACGCGCTTCACAAGGCAGGCTTTCAGCAGCCGCCCGCGAGGGAGTACCGGCTGGTACGGGATGAAGCAATGTTTTGCCCAAAGGATGAACCGGATCTGGCTGTGCTGGAGCGTGTATTTGACCGCTATAACGGCAAGCTGCCCGCAGACTATCCGGGGCGCTGCATTGCGCCGTCGGATGTGCTGGAGCTGTATGATGCGGAAAAGCGTCGGTATTACTATCGGGATATGAAGCAGTTCGTGCCGGTGGCGTTTTCTCCGCTTCTGGCCCGGCCAATACAAAAATGAATGGAGACAGCATATGAGAAAAATTACAGTTCTGGATTTCGCGAATCAGATCGGCGTCCTCAGCGACGAGGTTCCTGTGATCGTAAAAACGGACAGAAAGGTCATTGGACGCTTCCGCTGCTTATACGAAATACCGGAAACGGCGATGCCGGGCGTGCTCGAAGCGAAGATCGACCATGTCATTCTGCGATCCGACGAGATTACGATTCAGGTCAAGCTGAAAGCAGTCACGACCTGAATCGCTACTGACGCGGATAAGGAAAAATAACGAAAGGAAGAAAAATCATGAGTTTTTTCTATGAGATATTAAACGACGGAACACCCTACCGCAGAAAGAAGCTGCGCGTAAAGAGGTTGATCCTGACGATTGCGGCTGCGCTGTTTATGCTGATTACGCTGCTTTGCAGCTTCGCAATTATTCCATCCGGTTACACCGGTGTGAGAACGACTTTTGGACAGATCGATACAGTGGCAGTTTCCAATGGGTTTATTGTAAAGATCCCATATGTGCAGAGCATCAAGCGCGTCAACAACAAGCAGCAGGAAGTATCCTATACGGATCAAATTTGGGGCGAGAGTTCAGAGCGCACAGTCGTTTATGCCGCGGGCGTGACGGTTACATACCGGATCAACCCGGACTACTCCGCATGGATCTATGCGAATGTGTCCGACTACAAACAAAACGCTTTGCCGCAAACGCTGCTTTCGTCGGCAATCAAGGCGGCAATGGTGTCATTGCCCTCCGACGAGGTAACAAATCGAGCCAAAATCGAACCGATTGCGCGGCAGCAGCTGCAAACGGCGATCGACCAGAAATACGGTGGGAATCCGGTCATCAGCATTGTTGCTGTGAATATCGATGATATGGATTTTGAGGAATCGTATAATCAGGCGATTGCAGAAAAACAAATTGCGCAGATGGTGTTTGAGAAGCAGCAGATTCAAAATGAAACCGCCGTCAGCGCAGCCGAAGCAAAGGCAAAGGAGCAGTTGATCGCGGCAGAAGCCGATGCGAAGCAGAAGCTTGTTGCATCCAAGGCAGAGGCCGATTCTGTCCGTTCACTTGCCGAGGCGCAGGCAGAAGCGAACCGCAAGCTGGCGCAAAGCGTTACGGATATCCTGATCGAGTATGAGAAGATTGAAAAGTGGGATGGCCGCCTGCCGACTGTTTCGGGCAGCGGCGCGCTTGTTTGCGTGGATGGGATTGCCGGTGAGTGACGCACAGGCGGAAAGCAAATCCGCACTTTTGCAGCTTCGCACATTTTGCCGCAGCCTTGGCGTGCACGTCCGCGAAGTGCAGGACGGCACCAGCTTTACGGCAATGCTCTGGGAGGATGCGGACAGCGTCAGTGAACGCGACGCCGCTGAGATCCAGAGGAAAATCAAACGAAAGACCGCAGAATATCCGGGATTCGTGTGCTACTGCTTCGACGCATTCAGCACGCTGATCTACCGGGTATAACACATGAATGGGCGCAGCAGGATCGCTGCGCCCATTTTCTATCGGAAAGGAGTTTTATCATGGGCGTATTTTCAGAGCTTGATCTGGAAAACCAGCAGGCAGAATTGGAGGGGCACGATTCCAAGGCGGCCGAAATGCAGACCTTACAGGCAAAGCTGATCAAGCAGCACGAGCAGAAAAAAGCTGCCGCCGCTGCGGAAACGCCGGGCAAGGAGCCTGCGGCGGAGCCGGTTGCCAAAACGGAAGCAGAGCAGGAAGATCCTGCGGCAGCGGAAGCAGAACGGCGCCGCCAGCACGAGGAAACAGAAGCCAAACGGAAAGCAGAATGGGAGCGGCAGCAGGAGGAAAAACGTGCCGCAGAAACGGCAGCGCTTGCAAAAATCGAGCAGATGAGCGAGACGGAGCTGGTCAAGGCGTCGATGGAGCGCATGAAAAAGGAAACCGAGCGGCTGACGCGGCGGAACCTCAAGGAGTGTGTTTCCGAGTATGTGCAGACGCTCTGTCTCAGTGATCCAGCGTTCGCGCGGATGGTCATGCACCCGCGCAAGAGTATGGCACATTGTCTGCAATTCATCAACCGGAAAGCACGGGAATATCTGCTTGCGGAAATGAAGGATAACGGCATGGAGCCGCAGCCAAACGGCATTTACGGCGGCGATGTGCCGGAGGATACCTGTTATGACTGGGCAGAGGAATATTTCCGGGATGCAAACGCCGAAGAGGATGAGATCAGGGAGGAACCGTTTGTTCCAAAACCGTATCCGGGTGCGCCAGTCAAATCCAAGCGTCAGCCCAAAAAGGAGAAGACAAAAGCTGAGACAAAGACTGCAAAACCGGAGCAGGTCATTCAAATGCCGCAGCCGGAGAAATCGCCCGATGAAGAACAGTTTTCTATGTTTGATCTGATGGGAGGCATGGCCGGATGATCGCTTATAAAGGAATGTGCCCAGGTATGGTCTGCCTTGGCTATCAGCTAAAGATGGGCTTGAATGTAACGGAACAGGCAAATTGTCAGGCAAACGGTTTCCACTGCGCAGCAAACCCGATGGACTGCCTGCGCTATTATGGGGATTTTCAGAACTCGGAATACTATCTGGTTCGTCCGTGCGGCGATCTGGATGAGGATGCGGTAGATTCCAGAATCTCCTGCACGCAGCTCTGGGTGCTCCGAAAGCTGGAGCCACAGGAGTTTTTCCTGCATGCGCTTGCGTATATGGCAGACCATCCGCAGATGCCGGATGGCTGTGATGTCAAAAGAGAACGTGCGCAGGCATGGAATGGCTACGCCGTCGTGCGCGGCAAGCACCCGCGCGCAAAGGGCAAGCTCGGAGATATTCTGGCATTTGCCAGAGAAGCTGTGAACGGACCGAAGATCGAGCATCTTTCGCTGTGCGTGATCGACGGCAAGGAGCGTCTGCCGGATACCTGGTATGATGACAATTTTGAAGAATGTGAGGCGGCATAAACGAATGAAGCGAAAAGAATTAGAAAAATTGCCTGTTCTGCGGGCAACGACCGCGATGCTGAAACAGGCGGAAAAAGAAACGATGATACCAATCGGATATTTCCGAAAAGAACTGCGCTATGAACACGAGCACTACGCCAGATGCAAGCGGTTTGATCGGATTCTGAAGGTCGCGATCTATCTGACAAAAAATCTGGCTGCCGGCGGCAGAAAGCCAGTGTATGAGCTGTTTCTTGACTATGATGCGCAGGATTTCCTGACATACAGCTTTATGGAAAAGAAGTGGCGTACTGCGATGCTCCGCAATTTACCGCAGCTGGGATTCGGTATCCATGATGTGCAGATCTCATCCCGTGATTCCGCTGTGATCGGTCAGTATCTGCATTCCAAATGGGAGGCGATTGTGGCAATCCGGGAGTTTCAGGAAGGGATTCGGGAAAAGCAGCTTCTGGCCCGACACAAGAAAGAAACTGATCCGTGGGATGCGGCAATGGCGCTTGTGCCTCCGCTTCCAAAGGACTGGGACAGATGGGTCAGCAAGGTCGGCATTGAGCAGAATTATATGTTCTATCAATACCGGCGCGGCGGTACCAAAACCGGTTATTGCAGCTATTGCGACCGCGAGGTTCCGATTCGGAAGCCGAAGCACAATGCGGTTGCCAGATGCCCCAGATGCAGAAGAACGGTGCAGTTCAAATCCTTCGGCAAGATGGGCCGGCTGCGTACAGGGCGAAATATCATGTATTTGATGCAGCCCTATCCGGGCGGCTTTGTGATCCGGGAATTTTGGGCGGAACGAACCTATGACAAAGAGAAATACAGGAATATCAAGGCATTTTACCATGAGTTCCGCCGCGCGATCTTTGATGCGGACGCAAAACCGGTGCAGGCATTTTACTGGGGTGTTTATAAGCAGCGCACATCGCGTTGGATCAAAGGCTGCAACTGCAGCGAGGGATATTACCCGGATGAAAGCGGTCGCGTGTACGGGAAAACGGTTCCATATCTCGCAAGAACATATTTGCAGAAAACTGGATTGCCGGAGTTGACCCGCACCAAAATGAAAATAGACCCGGAAAAATATCTTGTCGTACTGAAAAGAATGCCGAATTTGGAGCAGCTGACAAAAGCCGGTCTGTTCCGGCTTGCAGTGGAATGTACGCAGGATTATTACAAATTGAGTTCAATTTTTCAGACAACACCCGTGCAGAGAGGTCTTGCACCAAAACTCGGCCTGAACCGACTGGAACTTGCACGGCTGCGGAAGAATCAGGGCGGGCGTGCATTTCTGGAATGGCTGCAATTTGAAAAGCAGACAGGAACGCCGATCTCAGATTTTGCGATCCAGTGGATGTGCAAGGAACATATTGACCCGCAGCAGCTGCAATTCATTGCAGATCGGATGCGCTATGGGCAGATCCAGCATTACCTGAACAGGCAGATGCAGGAACTGAATTTGAGCAGCGAACGTGTCATTGAACTGTGGCGGGACTACCTTTCCATGGCGTTCCGCTTCGGTTATGACACAAACGACCCCATCGTGTATCGTGTACGCAAACTTCTGCAGCGGCATGACGAATTGGCCGCCCGCGGAGAGGAAAAGCAGTTGACCCTTCGTGCCGGAGAGCTCCTTCAGACATATCCGCATATAGAACAGAATTTGCAGGCGATCCGGGAAAAGTTTGCGTTTACAGGAAAACAGTTCCAGATTCAGGTTCCAGATAAGCTGGAAGATATTTTCATGGACAGCCGGAAGCTCTGCCACTGCATTGCCAATAGTGATGTCTACTGGGAGCGTATGGAGCGCAGGGAAAGCTATCTGCTGTTTCTGAGAAAGACAGCCGAACCGGACACCCCCTATTATACCGTAGAGGCAGAGCCGGGCGGCACGGTACGGCAGGTCCGCACCCAGTATAATCGCCAGAATGACGATATTGGCGAGGTGCGCGCATTCCTGAAGATCTGGCAGAAGCAGCTTGCCAAGCGGCTGACGCAGAAAGATAAGCAGCTTGCGGCAGACAGCCATGAACTGCGCATCAAAGAACTGGTGCAGCTGCGAAATGATCAGGTCACGATTCACACGGGCGACCTTGCAGGTCGTCTGCTTGTGGATGTGCTGACAGAGGATCTGATGGAAGCGGCATAACAAAAACGGAGTGGGAGCGCGGCAGCGCTTCCACTCCCATAGAAAGGACTGAAAACATGGATCATATCACAGAAGCGATTTACAACGTCATGTACCAATACAGGCTGGCCTTTACGCCGGACGGCGTGCAGGCAAACCTCGACCTGTGGCGGCAGCAGAAAACGCCACTTCTGGAGCTGCTGCGCCGTCACCCGAACTGGCGGGAGCAGGAGCTTGCGGTTGTGTTCGATCTATCCGAACAGCGGCAGCTTGACCGGGCCTGCGTGGACGAAACAAAATTTGAAATGTTGACGCTCGCGGAGGAAGCGGGATTGACCGGCGAACGGCTGGAAGAATTTCGGGATGCGCTCGACGCTGCGACGGCGGATTATGCGACCGTTCCGGATGAATCCCGGCTGCCGGTGATCCGGAACCGCGGACATATCAAGTGCGACGCTGGCATGAAGGCAAGCCGCATCATCAACCGGCTGTGCGCAAAATTCGGCATCGACCAATATGAAACAGAGCGGGAGCTTGGACACGGGGATACGCTCCATACCGCACGAGTCAAGCCCTACAACGCGGTTTTCGCGCGGCTGGCTGACGCGCTCAATCCGGTGCGGATCAGCAAAACCGGCGTATTGTCCGTCCATCCGTGCGACTTTCTGGAGATGTCAGCGAAGAAAAACGCATGGCATTCCTGTCACTGTTTAGCAGACGGTGGATGGCGGGCCGGCTGTCAGTCTTATATGGGCGATGGCGTGAGCATGGTATTCTTTACGGTCGACGATGGCGTCAAGGAGCAGTTCTACCGCGTGCCGAGACTGACGCGGCAGATTTTCTGCTATCGGGACGGTGTGCTGCTGCAATCAAGACTATATCCGCAGAATGACGACGATGTGCGAAAGCTCTACCGGAGCATGGTGCAAAGCGTGATCGCAAGATGCCTTGGCCTGCCGAATCTCTGGAAAACGAATACGACACTTACGGAAATCCGACCTTACTGGACGACCGCGCAGGGCAGCCTGCATTATACGGACTATGAGAATGGCTACGCCGCGCTGTCGCTGATGAAGGGCTATGGAGATTATGGGCATCTGGATATTGGAAGCGCATCGCGCTGCGTCGGCTGCGGCCGAACCCACGGGCGCTGCAATTCGACACGATGCGGGGAATGCGAAGAACTGTGCGTCTGCAAGGCGTGCGGGGATCTGGTTCCAAAGGACAGCGGACATTACATAGACGGCGACGGATTTTATTGTGCCGACTGTGCGCAGCCCTGTTCCTACTGTAGAGAGCCGGTACAAAAAAGTGAGTTAAGAGCAGCCATGAACAGACGGGGACGCGCAGTTTTTCTTTGCCAATCCTGCGCAGAGCGGGAGCTGGAAAGCTGCAGTGCCTGCACAGCAAATTATCATTGCGCAGATCTGCGCGCAGTTATGTTTTGCAATAGAAGCCGATACGCCAGAATAAGATTGGAGGAGCAAAATGCGTAAATTATACGAGCAGTGTTTGAGCCAGACACAATTTTCTGTGCTCAATTTTGAGCAGATCTTTCAGCTTTCGCAGAAGCGTCTCAAGCGGGAACTGAAGGCGGAACTGATTGCAAGCGGATATACCGTGCAAAAACAGAAGGGCTTTTTATATGCAGCGGGTACGCTCCCTGTCCTGCTGGTCGCGCATCTGGACACCGTTCACTATGACCCGCCGGAAACGATCTGCTATTCTACGGACGGAACTATCATGATGTCGCCGCAGGGAATTGGCGGTGACGACCGGGCTGGCGTTTACATGATCCTGCGACTCGTTCAGGACCTTCATTGTCATGTCCTGTTTTGTGAGGCTGAGGAAACCGGCGGCCACGGTGCAAAGGCTTTTGTGCAGTCAGGAATTGTTCCGAAGGTCAATTATATCGTAGAATTTGACCGTATGGGCAGCAATGACGCAGTGTATTATAATTGCAAAAATGAACAGTTTGAGCAGCATATCTGCAGCTTCGGCTTTCAGACGGCGTTCGGGAGCTTCAGTGACATTTCCATTCTGGCCCCGAATCTTGATCTTGCGGCCGTGAACCTCAGCACCGGCTATTATAACGCGCACCGGGTAAATGAATTTGTGCGTCTGGATGAAGTAGAGAAACTGATCGGCCGTGTAAAAACTCTGCTGCAGGCAGAAACGGGCCGCTTTTCCTATTCCGACAGACCGTTGCCATGCACTGCACAAATGGAGTGGTCGGCCCCACAGCGGAAAAGGCTGCAGGCCCTGTCTAACGAACATATTGTAGAGGTCAACCATCAGGCAATCGCCGACGGGCGCGGATATTTTATGGACATAAGCGGCAGAATTTATCTCTATCTTGAGGAATGTGACCGTATGGTACATATCCGTGACGCAGAAGCATTCTGCATGGATGGCTCTGCTGCTACATATCAGGCGGGGTCAGCAAAAGAATACAAGACCATAGAAATGGAAGAAGCCATGCACCTGCTGGGGCAGGAGCGCGCGGCGGGATAATATGCCGCCCACCCTGCAAACAGGCATCCATCTGCTTGCAGGGTGGGCATACTTTTGATATAATAATAAAAACGCAAGGCAAAGGAGGCAGAATGATGATAAGCGGATGGATCATGAGCGGAGATACTACGGTAGCATCCTTTCAAGGCAGAGTTGTAACGCCGATTCTGCCGGAGCGATGCCCGCTTTGTTTCCAAAAGGGCGGCGATCTTGAGACGTGGCTGGAATCAAGAGCCATTGACCGACACCGCACAAACAGCAGAATACTGAAACGGATCCTTCGCCTTGGCGATACATCCGATCTGAACACGGCGCTCCATGTGCATGGCGCAACGATCACGGACAATTACTGGGTCAAGACAGCGGATGAAGCTGATCTTACATGGGCGGACGTTGGTTTCCGCGAAAACTATTTTGCTGATCTTGCGCTCAGCGGTCGGTTCAGCAGCTTTGCAAAAAATTACACGCCGGAGGAACTGCGCACGGCGACGCCGGAGCTGACGAACATCGGCAGCTACGAAAAGTGCTGGCGGCAGCAGGACGGGCATTGGGTCATGGTGAAAAGCGGAACACCGGAAGAGCATTTTTCCGAGATCTTCACGGCGGCACTCGGCAAACATCTTGGCTTTGACATGGCAGAGTATATGCTGGACGGCGCATATGTCATTTCAAAGGATTTCACCGAAGGACGGCTGAACTTTGAGCCAATGGCGAATCTGGTGCAGGACAACGAGGACTATGACTACAACTATGATGTCCTGCAAAACCTAAATCCGCCGCTCGTGAAACCGTATCTGGACATTCTGTTTATGGACGCGCTGGTATTCAACGTTGACCGCCATACGCAGAATTACGGTCTGCTACGCTGTCGCGAGACGGGCGAAATTCTCTCGATGGCGCCGAACTTTGATAATAACATGGCGCTGATCTCCAGAGGCTATGCAAGCGACCTGAGTAAAATCGCAAATCCGCTCATCGGGCAGTTTCAGGAGCTGCTGCAAGAGAAAAACATCCAGTATGCTGTTCCGACGCTGACAAAAAAGGCTTTGGGAACCATCGTGAATGAGATCATGCCAGACGCGGAGATCCGCAGAGATTACGTTGTCCAGTTTGTCTGGCAGAATTATGAGCGCCTGTGCGCAATGTAAGCAGGAACCGAACCGGCAGTACACTTCAATGTGTGCTGCCGGTTTTTTGCGCACTTTTTGTTGAACCTGCCGTACTCCATACGTATAAGAGAAGTACGGGAGGTAAAATACAATGCTAATTTCTATCGATCATGGGAACAAACAGGTAAAAACGATCCATCATGCGCCGTTCACGTCCGGGCTGGTATGCAGCGAGGTACGGCCATTTGGCGGTGAAACGCTGACCTATCAGGGACGGTATTATACGCTCACCGACCAGCGGATTCCATATCGCCGCGACAAGACGGAAGACGAACGCTTCTTCGTACTGACGCTTTTTGCGATTGCGTATGAACTGGAAGCTGCGTCTTTCTACGGAGCGGGCCCGGTGCGTGTGCAGCTTGCGGTCGGCCTGCCGCCGGCACATTACGGTGCGCAGCAGAAACGGTTTGCGGAATATTTTCTGAATCGAGGCACGGTCAGCTTCACGCTGCATGACAGGCAGTACGAGATTCTGATCGACGAGGTCAGCTGCTATCCGCAGTCGTATGCCGCGGCCATTACCGTATTCCAGACGCTGCAAAACAGCCCCAGAGCGCTTATCATTGATATTGGAGGCTTCACAGCGGACTATCTGCTGCTTCGGAACGGAGAGGGCGACCTGAGCGTCTGCGATTCGCTGGAGAACGGCGTGATCCTGCTCTACAACCGGATCAAATCGCGTGTCGCTGCCGAACAGGATTTGCTGCTGGATGAGACGGAGATCGACGCGATCCTGCTCGGCAGGGACAGCGGACAGTCTGATGCAGTATCGCAGATCGTGCGGCAGCAGGCACAGGAATTTGTCAGTGACCTGCTCAGTTCACTGCGGGAGCGGATGCTGGAATTGAAAAGCGGAAAGGTGATCTTCACAGGCGGCGGGGCCGTCCTGCTCCGGCAGCAAATCGAAGCGTCGGACAAGGTGCGCGAGCCTGTTTTCATTGAGGACATTGCCGCAAATGTGAAAGGCTATCAGCTGCTCTATCAGGCGGAACGGATTGGTAGACACAATGGATATTAAAAAAGATCCCGGAAAATTCACGATCCGCTTCTGTATGTCCGACCCAAGGCAAAAGAGGGCCGTCGAGGAATTGAACGCCCAGGGGCGCTTGAAGGCACAGTTTCTGACCAATGCCATTCTGCATTACGTTGGAATTGAAAACGGCAGCGGTGGCCCCTCGCGGGCCGAGCTCGAAGCAATCGTCCGTTCCATACTGGAAAACACTCCTCGGTCAAGCCAGACGGCTGGAGCGCCAGCAGAAAGCAAGGTGTGCGTCAATGCGACACCGGATACATTCTTAACAGAAGAAAACCTCAATACGATTGCGGGCACGCTGAAAGCGTTCCGCAGATAATGTCAGCTACAGAATCTCCACAGAAGATTTGCAGATCTTCTGTGGAGTTTTTTATAAGTGCAACAGCGCAGCGGATAAACGGACATTTTAAGGCTATAAAGTATGATTGCCTCCGTCGGTATAAAAAATCAGGATAACGAGAATTTATAAAGGTATATCTACCCTCATACATTTCTGTATCATTTCAAAAGTGCCAGTTAAAATATAAGTAGCATTTTTTAGAAGCAGAGGTAGGCGTATGTCCGTATCGTACAAAGTAATTGGCCGACATATTCAAGAAGCGAGAAAACGAATGAAATTGACACAACGGGAAGTCGCAGAAAAACTGAATATGTCTGATACGTATTACGGAAAGATCGAGCGCGGTGAATGTCGTGCGAATCTGGAACGTTTGGCTCAGATCAGTGTGCTGCTGAATGTCCCGTTGGAGGATTTGATCAGCGGCTGCATGGAGAATGCTGTGCCGAGCAATGCAGATAATCCGCAAAAGCTCAGTCTTGCCAGTCAGTTTTACCTATGGCTGCTCGGAGAAAAGCCGCAACCTTATGCTGCGCGTATGCAGAGACATTGCGCAGACTGACAGAGAATAAAATACCGATCCCTCATTGCCCGTTCATTTGAGCGGGCATTTGCTTTTCACAGCGGTGCGGTCAACGGTGGAAAAGCAATCCTACCCAGCAAAGTCCGGAGGCGTAAACACAGGCCGTGAGCAATGATCCCACAAATACCAGCTTACCCCTATATATCCGCTGTTACAGCATCTATGATTCTCAGGCCCCGCCGCATCGGATCTTTCCAAGATGCAGAAATCCCCCGTATCCGTCTGTTTTGTCCGAACAGCAGAACAGATAAATACGGAGGGTGCCATGCAATATAGAAACAGCGGAACAAGCGAAGAACATGTGATTCAGAACCAGTTTACCGCATATTTGCTGGTAGCGCTGCGGCGAAGAAAGAGTGCCTTTCTTTCTCGCCGCGATAGCCACCAGCAGCATGAACAGCCTATAGAATCAAGCGACAATGTATTTGCGTCCGCTTATGACATGGAAGACGCAGTATGCCGGGCGCTTGATCTGCAGACCGAATATGCCGCACTGATGCGACTTCTGGAAAAGCTTCAGGAGCGCGACAGACTGATATTTCTTTCCAGAGCGTTGGAAGAACGCTCATTTGCAGAGTTGGCCGACGAATTTCATATAGGCTATAAAGGAGTAGCCGCGATTTATTACCGCACAATCCAGCGAATCAAGAAAGAATTGGAGGAACGGAAATGAACTTCCTGGAACTGCTGATCTGTGCCAAAGCCGGAGACAACGAAGCTGCTGAACGCATCCTGACGATGTATCAGCCTATTTTGGTGAAGGAATCTGTTCTTGACGGAGCGCTCGATGAAGATCTGTATCAGGAGCTTTGTCTGCAGCTTTTCCTTTGCATTCGGAAATTCCGTATTTAATCATGTCTAAACAGGAAGGATGCCTCTTTTTTGGCATCCTTCTTTTCATATAACAGATACGCAAATAGAATCCACCCAGCCATAACACCTGGCGGTAATATGTGAATGGTGGATAAATGCTCCGAAAACTTTTCCCAAAGTATAGCACTCAGGGATTATCGGATGAATTTCGCCGTAATTTCAGGGGCCTTCGGCGCGATGACCAGAATGCCTGACGGCGAATAAACTTTACGAACAAATATCCAGAAGTGCGATTTTTTGAATTGCACGCCGCTTGGATTCCAAAGAGGGATGCACATACAACTTTAGAGTGGTGCGAACGTCCGCATGGCCCAACAGCTCACTCAGGCTTTTGACATCCATGCCTGTCTCGATGCAGCGTGTTGCAAATGTGTGCCGCAGCACGTGGAAATTTCGGTATCGGATGCCGCATTGCTTCAGGAAGCCGCTGAAATAGTAACGAAGCGTTCGTGGCTCCATTGGTTTATCTGACCGGCCGGTCAGAATATACGCGCGCTCTGGCAATCCACGAACTGCGGTTTTCAGATAGCAAAGCAAGTCCGATGTGAGCGGGATCACGCGCTCCGAAGCATCGCTTTTCGGCGTTTGCACCAGCAGTTCCGTTTTCGTGCCTGTCTGAACCCGCTGTACAGCACGTGAAATATCTATCGTACCGGCTAAAAAGTCGATATCGGATACCTTCAGCGCACATATCTCGCCGATCCGCATTCCGGCGCACACGGCCAGCAAAATGCCGGTATTCTTTTGATTTGGCACGTCCTGAATCGTCCTTGCCATCCGCTGCACTTCCTGATCTGAAAAGACGCGCACACGCTTCTGCTTGTACGACGGCAGCGGCATATTCAGCGCGTCTGTGTAAATATGAAACTCCTTTTGCGCGAAACGAAGCGCACTTTTAATCAGTACGGCCAGATCCCGTACACTTTTTTCAGAGAGCGGGCCACCGGTGCGCAGATTTCCGCATTTCCGTTTCTCAGCCAGATACCCAGAAAGTTCTTTCGCCGTCAAACCTGCGACACGGCGCTTGCCGAGCTTCGGAAGAATATGAAGGTCAATGACAGTCTTGTAGCGGGCATATGTGGACGGCTTCACATCCGCATGACTTAGAAACGATTCAAAAAGCTGATTTACCGTCAAAACGGATGTTCCGGCGCTGCGTGGCGCAGGTTCCGGCGTACACGCCCGAAGCCGCTCACGGATCTTATTCCGAACGTCTGCGCAGCTCCGCCCATAAACGGATACATATTGCGCACGTCCATCCGGCTTCCTGCCGCAGATATAACGGCCCTCCCAGCGTCCATCCCGACGCTCATAGATGTTCTCGCCTGTGTTTGACAAGAGAATCCTCCTCTCCAACAAAATACTGTTACCAGAATGCTGACGGCGAATCGACTTTTGCAAATCGCGAAACAAGCGAATTCCCGAAAAGCAGCGAACATACATTTGCCTTTCCGATATTTTCTTACCATTTTACTTGAAAATAAGTGGGCATCGGATTGACAATTTTCTGCCATGTTGTATAATATGAGTGAAATAAGGCGAAAGTCATGGAACTCGTCTGGTTTCAAAGTGCTATACTTTGGGAAATGCGAACGCCGTATTTTCTATTTTAGTACGGCACTGGGAGCAAAGTGTAATACTGCTCAATTTTACAATTTCATATCGTTGGTTTTTGTTTGCTGAGGATGTGTAATCACAGGTCGCGGCCATGATTGGACTGAGCTTGTGATGAAAGAGGAAGGCTGTGCGCATTGGGAGTGTGCACGGCTGCTCGCCCGGAGCCGTAAGGATGAGCAAGATTCCAAAGTGATCTGAGGGAAAGCGTAAGACAGCGCTTGTTCGCAGGTCATGTGGCCGAAAGGCCGCCATTGTGGGGTTTCCCATGAGAAGGTAGGAATCAGAGCGCGGATGCGATCTGCATCCATAGTCCGAGTCGGAAGAATCGCTATTCTCACTGCATGGGATTCTGTCTGTTTTATGATCCCGCGATGTGCAGGAGGTAAACAAAAACGTATGGTAAGCGGCACGATGATCTGCTTATCGTACTTGGCACGAGCGTCAATTTGTTTCTCCATTACGGAACAAATGGCGCTTTTTTGTATGTGCCAAATCCAGATTATCCCACTACGGGGATGGTATGCGAAAAAGTACGATAGGAGGAGCATCATGCACGACGAACAGCAACGCCAGCCGGACGCTCGCACCCAGCAGGTTCTGGGCCGCGTCAGGCACATCATCAACAAAAAGAACACCCAGTTTATTCTCGACCACCAGCACGACAGCCTTGCGGCGCTGTCATTGTACCTGCGGGACTGCATGGAGGATATCGGCCATCCGCCCGCGCGGGTAGAGGTCATCGGCGGTGATTTCCTTGAATACCGCTTTGGCTCGTGGCAAAAGGCGCTGCGCAGCATCTATGACGGCAAAGCAACCGAGTTTTTGAAAAATCCCCCGGCGTTCGCGAACCGGAAGATCGTGCGCGACCTCTGCGCGGCAGCGGGGGTGCAGCTATGAAAGACAAGCCGTTTTACTATCAGGATAACCGGGCGCTGCACGAACGGAAAATGAACGAGGCCGCGCGGTTGGAGATATCCAGACGGAACATTGAATTCATACTGGAGCACCAGAAGGATTCGGCGGCAGAGCTTGCAAGGTATCTGCGGCGATGTCAGGCGGAGTTGGGGCACGTCCCGGCACAGTCTGAAATTCTCGGCGGCGATCTGCTGGCTCTTCGCTTCGGCTCGTGGGTCAACGCGCTGGCATACAGCGGCTTTCCGGTCAGCACCGGCCCGGCCGTGAGCAATTTCCCGCTGGAACGGACAGCGCTGTTCCAGGCGGAGTACGAACGCCAGTCCGCGCTGCACGCGCAGGCGAAAAAAGACCGCAAAAAAGCGGCCGAAGCCGCCCGGCGCGAGCAGAAGTCGGAGAAGAAAAAAGCGAAAAAGGCGGCGGAAGCCGCGGGAGGCGCTGAATGAGCGCCGCACAGGGCCGGTTTGACGGCGGACAGGTACGGGAACGGATCATCCGCACGCGCGTCAACGCGGTGCTGGCCGATCTGCCGCCCGCGGTGCGGAAGCTCCGCTACGACGAGGAATACAAGCGGCAGACAGAGCTTTACAATCAGGAGCGCAAGGAGAAACGGCGCGCCAAAAGCGCGCGGAACTCATAACGGATACGATCTGTTCGGGAACAGATTTGTATAGGCCAGCGGCCCCATCCCCCTGGGGCTGACTGCCAATGCGCCGATCCCGGCGCACCGAGTCTCCCCGGCTCTGTATTGGGAACACAGAGCCGGGGAACCCCACGGATATGGAAACCAGCGGGCCTTCGCCCGTCTCAATAAGGCGATACGCGCCGACAACTGAATAGCTGCAGCGAGAGATTATATTGTTCCGGCGAAGCGACGCGGCGAAACGAGCGCGCCAAGGAACGGATAACGCGGTCCACGTTAAGGCGGGCGGGAGCGCAGGAACAGGTATCGTATCTGTGGTGCAGGAAAACTGGTGTTTACAGCAGACCCATTCCTGCTGTGACATAAACCCGGCACAGCGCTGTTTCTCGGCTGTATCGGGAGAACGTGAGAAACGAATCTTTGCGAAAAACGAAAGGAGTTTCAGGTATGAAACGGACAAGCAGAGTTTTAGCAATCCTTCTGGCGCTCGCAATGCTGTTCAGCGTAACGGCATTCGCAGCAAACACGTCGTGGCCGATCTATGGCGGCGACCTGAACCACACGTCCAATGTATCTGGTGCACCGACCAGCATTACAAAGGAAATCAGCGTTGCCCTGACCGGCGGCAGCGGCTGGGACGGCATTGACAACGTCCCGGTCATGCAGACAGTCGGCAATAAGACCTATGCCTATGTCCTGTTCGATGGCCGCGGCACCAATGGCGCACAGGTTGTCAAGTACAACTGCACCGATGAGGAAATTGTCTGGACGACTACGGCTTATGGCAATGAGGGCACGTCCCTGAATGCAAAGAGCGGCTTCCAGCTCTCCACGCCGTATCTGGACGAAAGTGCTGGCGTTCTCTATGTCGGCGTTATCAGCCAGTATGACGACTATGAAGGTGGAGAGTGGCTGACCGGCACGGGCAGCAAGATCCTGAAAATTTCGAATCTGGACAGCAATCTGCCAACTGTTTCGAACGTTAAAGTAGGCATTACCGGCCAGATCAACACTCCGATTGTCAAGTACGGCAATTACCTCTACTTCGGCACTTGGACGGGCAGCGCAGGCGGCACCTATTATCAGGTCAATGCCAGCAATCCAAGAGCTACCAAAACTTATGACTACGCTTCCGGCTTCTACTGGGCAGGCGCGGTCAAGGTTGGCGACTACATCTACTTCGGCAGCGACAATGGTGTGCTCCACTATCGTAGCATTGCAGACTTCAAAAATACTGGTAGCACAGTAACGTTGCCCGCAACCAATGGAACTGCTGCCGGCAATGTCCGGTCCACAGTTACGGCAGATGAGGCTGGCAATCTGTACTTCACCACCCAGGGTGGTTACCTCTGGTGCTATACGCCGGATGCAAGCGGTGTGCCTGTGCATCAGTGGCATGTAAAGCTGGCTGCGACCTCGACCTCCGCGCCGACCGTTGTGAATGACGGCTCGACCATCAGCATCTATACCGGCTATTACAGCGGCTTTAGCGCTGGCGGCGTTCAGGTGACAACCTATGCGGTTGGCGGCACGCCGACCGATGCAAGTGTTGCGACCATCGCATCCGGCTTCCCGGTGCAGTGCTCGATCCTGTACAGCGACGGCTATGTGTACTTCAACACAAACTCCAGTACCGGTGCTGGCTATTGCTATCCGGCAAGTGCCCGCAACCTGAACAACGAGAAATACACCTGGCGGACAACGACAAGAACCTATGCCCTGGGCGGCATGGCTTGCGCAAATGGCATCATTGTCTTTGGCAACGATTACAATGAACTGTTTGTCGTAAAATAATACGACAGGGGGCGGGGCAGTCATGACTACGCCCCGCCTTTTGGATAAAAGGGTGAATTTATGAAAAAACGCGTTTGGGCGTTGCTCTTAGTCATTGCTTGCCTCGTAACGTTGCTGTCTGGTGTTGCATCCGCGGCAGAAACAGACGCTAAGAGCACAGTTACGATAAGGCTCGACCTGAGCAACTACCCCTTCGAAATTGGGCAGTCCACAAAAATTACTAATGAGATAAATGGTATCCGGACACTTGAACCGGGTAAGGTCAATGTGCTCCAATTCAGCACAGCATCTCCGATTAATGAGCATGATGGTGAAATAAAATTTAATCTTGCTTCATTGACAGAAGCAGTCAGCTGGAACATCGCAGATATAAATTATAAGACCAACAACGATGATATTTGGTTGGGTACGACCGGCGATGAGATGGGAATTTGGGTTCAAGCCTATAAAGGCCAGTTGGTAGTTACTGTTTATGGATATGATTCAGGATATGGAACAACGCCGGGATTTGCGGATATTACAATTGTTCCGGTTTTGCTTGGTGCTGATTACACGGCAAAAGCTACCGCGTCCAGCGAGGACGAAGAAAAAGGTACGGCTGTCGCTGTGCCGACAAAAACAAACAATACGTATTCACTTGCGGCATCGGCTAAGGATGGGTATTCCTTTGACAGCTGGACAGAGCAGAATGGTGAGTGGACATCTAAGGAAAATCCCGCTACAACAGCTGCGCTGACCAAGGACACAGCCTTTGTCGCGCATTTCCATGCGTGGACACAGCCGAGCGTTGTCTGCGTAGATGAAAACAGCACAGAAATTGCCGGCCTCAATGGCAGCGCAGCCCGTGTCAAGGATGACACGTGGAAACTGACGGCTGGCACGGCAGTTGGCTGGAAGTTTACCTACTGGAGCAAGGGAGACGATGCCAGCCAGTACAGCACGGCGCAAACTCTGACTGCGGAGTCCGTGACCGAGGCGACCACGTATTACGCACACTATGAGCCAGTCTATATCACGGGTATTACGTCCGTAAAGGCGTATACCAACGGCCCGGGCAGCACAGCGGCTGGCACCGGCACCGGTCTGGCTGCCGGTGCCAGCGTCACCGTTGCAGTTAAATATACCGCCAACGGCGATGGCGTGGCGGACAGCTGCATTGCGGTGTACGCGGGCGGTCTGGACGAGGTCAAGGCCGCCGTCGAAGCCGGAACGGCGTCGCCGCTGGCCGAGCAGACGTTTGATGGCCGGCTGGACAACACCACGGCCAATCTCGTGGTACCAAAATGGCCCGCGGATCTTGAAAAGCTGACGGCGGTCGCCGGTACCGAGGGCAGAACGCCATACTATCAGGAGCTTACCGTCAGCACGCGGACCGTGAACGCGCTGGGACTGACCTATCTGTCCACGCCGGTGAACAGCGCAGTATTCGGCACAGTCAGCGGCCCGCGCCTCTACGGCACACAGGCGTATATCGATGCGGCTAACGGCGGCATTGCGCTGTACGCGGTGGGTTTTGGCGGCGTGTACCGGCTGGAAACCACCGGGACAACCGATCTGGTGCAGATGCCGGGCATGGAGGATCTCAAGACCTCTGGCGCAGGTTTCAATGACATCGGTTCCGCGTTGGCCATCGGCCGCGCGGGCGATGATTCGCATGATCTTGTGGCACTGGTCTATTCTGTCGCGGACATGCAGATCAACAACCGGGATACGTACAGCCATTATGAGTTGCGCTATTATGACGCGGACAAGGGTATCTGGGAGAAACGTGAGAATACGGTTCTTGACCCAGCTCAGTGCCGGTATTCACAGAGCAATTCCACGCCGAACAGCGCCGTCGTATTCGCGGCGGACAACGTCTGGATGCAGTATATGCATTGGGACGGCGCGCAGTGGCTGGAAAACAGTCAGACGGAGCAGTTTGTCAGCTTCCGCAAGGTCAGCGACACCGTCGCCTATGCCATGCAGCGGAACGGCACGCTCTATCGCTATGACGGCGATGGCTGGACGCTGGTGACGCTCCCCGCGGGCGTGACAGCCAGAGCAAACAGCCGCGTGTTTAACGTGACCCCGGACGAGAAGCTGCTTCTGCAGACGCAGGATAACAGCTTCGTCGTGCTCAGCCGCGACAGCAGCGGTGCGTACACCACCGACCGCACCGTTCCGGCCATCCCCACCGATGTGCTGGGCGATGTCTGGACGACGGACAGCGTCACCACCTATGCGGCCGTCCGCCCGGACAGCATCACCATCGTGGATGGTGCCATCAGCAGTGACGGCAGCATTTACATGGTCGTAAACGGCAGCAGCAGTACCCGCGCCTACATCGTGCGTTATGATGAAAACGCGTGGACGCTGCTGGATACCGCTGACGCGTTCGACATTGGCGGCGCTGCCGGCAGTGAGGCCCGCCCCACTGCCATCACCACGGCTGCCACCCCGGCTGCCGGTATCACGGTATACTTTGGCTCCGACGGCTCGTTCTATCTGCAGACCGAAAGCCATACCGTGACCTTCAACTCCAACGGCGGCACCGACGTGACCCCAGTCACCGGCCCCGCGTGGAGCACCATCACCGTCCCGCAGCCGACCAAGACGGGCTACACCTTCGCCGGCTGGTACACGGACGAGGACTGCACCACCCTGTGGGAAAGCCCGGTGATCCCGAACGCGGATCTGATCGTCTATGCCAAGTGGACAAGCGCGGAGGATCCGTATGCCAAAGATCGCCAGATGGCACTTGAACAGCTTGACGCCGCGCTGGCCCGTCTGGATCAGAACGACTACAGCGCGGCAAACTGGCAGAAAGTCCTGACCGAGTATGAAAACGGCAAGTACCGCATCACCATTGCCGAGCCGAAGCCCGCCGGCACCTCGCAGGCCGAGATCGACAAGGCCGTGCAGGATACGATCTATGCCGCACTCAACAACGCCATCGACCGCATGAGCGCCGTGCCGACCATGACGGTCAAGGATATCACGGTCGCCGTGTCGATGGACGCGGACACGCTGGGTCTGGGCTATCTGATCAAGCCGACGCTCGTCACTGTGCCGAAGTACACGCAGGCAAGCAAGGTCATTACCGACCTGATTGTTGCGCAGAACAAGGACAGCAACGAGCTGATGCACACCGGCAAGCAGGACAAGGGCAACAACGGCGAGCAGCTGACCGCTCCGTACTATGACTATCTGACGCAGGGTACGGTGGAGGACAGCTTCTATCTGGCCCATGTCTATTATCCGCAGCAGACCGAAGCACATGTTGCAGACTATATTACTGCGAAAACCGGCCAGATCGTCTATGACAAGTACAAGAACGGCCATTATCTTGGTGAGTTCGACTACTACAATATGTCCGGCTGGATGTACTCCATCGCCGACAAGACCACCGGCGGCCAGTCCTTCCCCGGCGTTGGCGCTGCGGGCTGGCGCATGCGCGACGGTGAAGTCATGCGCTGGCAGTTCACGGTTTATGGCTACGGCGCGGATCTGAATGCGGATAACTCCATGTACGGCACCGCCAGCATCACCGGCGAAATTGGCGACAAGACGCAGCTGACCTACAAGATCGCCGAGATGCGTGAGCAGTACAAGGACGCGTCCGAGGACAAGACCTACACCTCCGGCGATAACACGCTGGAATCCAGCAGGATCTACACCAACGTGCTGGAGGGCATCCTTGGCAACCCGCAGGCAAAGCAGGATGCGCTGGACACGGCCATGGAGGATCTGGAGCTCGTGGCGACGGAGCTGAAATACAAGGATATCTTTGCCGGCATAGCGGATGCCGTGGACGCCGGTTCGCTGTCCGCGGCGCTGAACGCCTACAACAACCAGCTGACCGAGCAGGCCAAGAAGGCTTTTGACAAGGCATATCCGGAGCAGGCCGAAAAGCTTCACGCGGCAATGGACGCGTCGGATCGGGAGGCCGCCCAGGCTGTCATCGACAAGATCAATGCGCTTGGCGACCCGGATAAGGTCACGCTGAAGCAGGAAGAAGCCGTCAAGGAAGCCCGCGAAGCATACGATGCGCTGACCAAGGCGCAGCAGGAGCTCGTTGGCAAGGGCAATCTGGAAAAGCTGGAGAAAGCAGAGGCCCGCATTGAGGATCTCAAGAAGCCGACTCCGCCGACCCCGGTGACCCCTGTCACGCCGTCGAAGCCGAGCACGCCGAAGGACGACAAGCCCGCAGGCTCCTCGTTCTCGGATGTGGCCTCCGGCAGCTGGTACGAAGAAGCCGTGAAGTATGTCTCTGAAAAGAGCCTCATGAACGGCACCGCTACCGGTACGTTCAGCCCGAACGCAAATACGACGCGCGGCATGATCGTCACGATCCTTGCACGTGTCGAGGGCGTGAACACGAATGGTACGCCGTGGTACGCGGCAGGCCAGAAGTGGGCCATGGACAACGGCATTTCGGACGGCACCAATATGCCGGGCGTCATCACCCGTGAGCAGTTGGCAACGATCCTGTACCGCTACGCGAAGCAGAAGGGCTACGACGTGAGCAAGTCCGCCGCCCTGACCGCCTTCTCCGATGCGGACAAGGTCAGCGGATATGCGGCAGAGGCTATGCAGTGGGCAGTCGCCGAAGGGCTCCTTCAGGGCTCGAACGGCGAGCTGGACCCGCAGGGCTCCGCCACCCGCGCACAGGTCGCGACCATCCTCATGCGCTTCATGGAAAAAATCGCAAAATGAAACATGCAGTCCAACGTTCTGAATTGAATATTGGATAACCACCCCAAGCTGGGCGGTTCCCCACGCGAAAGCGTGGGGAACCGTGCGGCTTATTCGTGCGTTTAAGAGAAGTTTTGAACATACGAATAAACTGCACAAAAAGCAGACTTTTTTAAGGGGGAAGCCCTTTTCCCGGAGGGCGAACACACATGAAAAAATTTCTTGAAAGGTACCCATGGGTGCAGCAGGCGGGCTGCGGCGTACTGATCTGTGCGCTGCTGCTGAGTATCTGTCTGCCGCTCATGGGCATGCGGTCGGCCGAGCCGGACAATCCCATCCTGCAAGCCGCGCCGCAGGAGATCACCGTCCTGCAAGCCGGACAAGCGCCCGGTCACGCCGGAAACGGTGATGCGGAAAGCAAGGATGCTTCCGGTTCGGGCGGCAGCACCAACAGTGAGCTGTCCGGCGAGCAGGCGCAGCCTGACCCAGAAGAAGCGGAAAACCAGACGGAGCAGGGGCAGGACACCCAGCCGGAGCAGCAGCCGCAGGGCAAGCCCCGGCAGGAGGTCTTGGCCGACGCCGCCATCGGTACAAACACCGATTCCAACAAGGGCGACGAGGGCGAAGAAGCCGGAGACACCGGAGAGACGGATGAAGATCTGCCGGAGACAGAGCTTGACCTCGGTGCGCTGCTGACGTGGTACAAGTACGGCTCACAGGCAAGCTCCATGGTCTGCGCGCCCGGAGACTCTGTCGGCAAGCGTGTCCTGCTGGCCCAGCTTGACCGCGGCAGACTGCGCTATGAACTGAACCTCACCGGCCTTGACGCGGACGACGCAAAGATCACCGGTGTGCAGGTTGCAGTTGGAAACGGCGTATCACAGAAAGCGGAAACGCGCGGCGTGCTGGATATGACGCTGCCGGACGGCGCGGAGTTTCAGAACTATATCCTGACCGTGCAGGCCCATGCCGTGCAAAAGAACCAGAAGGGCGAAACCGTGGAGACGAATGTAAATTTTGCGTTCGTTCTGCAACTGGAGAGCGGCATTGACCTCGATTTGCAGCTCACATGGCAGCCCAACGGTCAGGCCACCTGCCCGGCTAACGGCTCGGTCAATCGCACAGTCAAGAGCGACACGCTGACAGAGGGCAGCTTTACATACACGCTGCAATTCCTCGGCGAAAACGCGGATGATGCAACGATCCGCACGGCGGAATACTGGGCGACGGACGGCGAGAGCGGAACGCTTTCGGAATCCGGCGAGATTCAAATGGCTGCCGCAGACGGCAAAGACACGGAAACGTATTATCTCGCCGTGACCGCCGAGGTGCTGGGGCAGACCATCGGCTATACGTTTGTCGTGACATATGAGGACGGTCTTGACCTCCAACTGCAATTCACATGGTACGAGAAATCCGTCACAGCGCAGACCGTTCTCTGCGACGCGGACAAGCGCGCGGCGCTGACCATCAAGCATAACCAGATCAACAACAGTGAGCTTCTGTACAAGCTCGGTCTGACCGGCAGGAGCGCACAGGACGCGCAGATCACAAGCGCCAGCTTCAATGGCGCGGCCATGAGTACGGACAACGGCTCCGCAAGGCTCGAATCTGCCGAGAATGGCGCGACGTATACCGTCCTCGTGACCGCGAAGGTCAAGGAGCGCACAGTGAATTTCACGGTCACGATTCGCTACCAGAGCGACGTGCGCATGGAAATGTCCTACACAGTCATGGAGGACGGCGCACAGAAGCCCTGCGTGCTGACGTGCGAGAATAAGAAGACTGTCAACGCCGACCCGGTCTATGACGACCAGCTGACGGACGGATTGCTCACATATACGTTCGCCATCCGCGGCGAGGAAGCGTCGGACGTGACCATCCAGTCTGTAAAGTGCTACCAGTCCGGCAGCTTCAAAACGATCACGCTCCCGGCCCCCAGCGGCAGTGTCACGCTGCTTCTGAATGAGGACAAAACCGGCGACAACACCTTCACAGTCACGGCTGCAAGTTCAGGCGGCGACAGCTATACGTTTGTATTCAACGTTCCCTATAAGCACAGAGGCGAAAACAAGGTGCAGATCAAAACGAACCTGCGCGACGGTGCGACCATAACCAACGGGCAGGAGGTCAACCTGACCGTCGAAGCCTGGACAGAGGACGCTGCGGGCAACCGCGTCAGCCACATCCTTGCCACCGGTACGGAGACAAAGCTGACCGTTCAGCTGGACGGCAAAGACGTGCAGTTTGAAAGCACCTCCGGCTATGTGCAGCAGTATCTGCTCATCCCGGAGAATCTGGACGAGGGCGACCGGAACGAGCATACGCTGTATATCTACGCCGAGGACGAAAAGGGCAACTATGGCGAACTGAACCTGAAACTTATCGGCAAACGCACCGAAGAGGGCCAGAAGATCGGCACGGCCAGCATCTATATCGACATGAGCATCCTGGGTCTCGGCGTCCGCGGGCCCATCAGCTATGATGTGCTGTCCAAGGAGCCTGTCTCCTATGTGATCGCCAAGGCCATCTGGGACTATGACGCGGGCGACCCGTTCGGCACGGCTGCAAACAGCTTCCACTGGCCGGCCAGCCGCTGCTCCTACGAAAATACACTGGATACCGGCTTTTATCTGCAAACGATGGACGACGGCTCCGGCCTCGGCAGCCGGGCAAATGCGCTCAGCGGGGGTTGGAACCAGTTCGGCAGCACGTCGGATGAGATCCTTGCCGGGATCGACAGCCGCTTCGGCGCGGACAGCAACGAAGCGATCCTCTGGCGCTGCATCTACCGCAACGGTATCCCGCTGTCCGGCACAAGCACCGGCATCGGTGAATTTGACTACACAATGGGTTCCGGCTGGATGTATTCCATCGGCGGCGCGACGTATTATCCCGGTACGCCCATGTCGGGCTATTATCTGAAGGACGGCGATACGCTGACGCTTCGCTACACGCTGGCCTACGGTTGGGATGTCGGTACGGGCGAAAGCGGCTACGGCAATACCGTGGGCTACTGCATCACCTGTCTCAACGGCAGCTGGTCCGTTCATCACAGCTATGAGACGGTCACCGCGGAGGACGGCACAACGAAGTACGTCTGCCACAGCTGCGGCATGGTCGAGGGCTGCCCGCATGAGCATAAGGAATATCAGGATCAGGGCGGCGGAACGTGCGTACAGGTCTGCAAGGACTGCGGCGAGACGATTGGTATACCGGGCGCACATAAGCTGGAATATACCGCGGACGAAGGCACAGATACGCATACCGCCAAGTGCAAAAACTGCGGCTTTACCGAGCGGTCCCCGCACGAATGGAAAGAGCTGACCGACACAGCCACCTGCACCGAAGCGGGCGTGAAGACCTTCAAGTGTGAGATCTGCAATGCGCAGAAGGAAGAAGAATCTCCCGCAGCCGGGCACAAGCCGCAGAACGTGTGGATCGTTGATGAGGATCATAAGCACCACTATCAGGAATGCCAGATCTGCCACGAAAAGCTGATGGACACCTACGACGTGCATCACTATGACCCGTATGGCGACGATTGGCAGTGCAGTGTCTGCGGCCAGATCCACGGCTTTGACTGTGACGGCACACTGGTGCCGGACGCGGCGCAGTCTACCTGCAAACATCTGGTGGGGTACTGCTCGGACTGCGGCCTGCTGTTGGAGAAATTCGGCGCACTGGGCGAGTTTGCGGACTACCATACGTTCAGCGAGGGCGTCTGCACGACCTGCGGCGCAATAGACCAGACCTACACGCCGCCGACCGACCCTGACCCCACCCCAGACCCGAATCCGGGCGGTGATGACGGCGGCGGCAGCGGTGGCAATCCCGGTGGAGACGGCGGTGACGATTCCGGCAGCGGAGGCGCTGGCGGCGATCCCGGCGGAGGCTCTGACAGCGGAGACGACGGCAGCGGAGACACCGGCGGAGAAGGATAACGACATAAAAAATAACGAATAGGAGCAGCTTGCTATGAATACAAAAATCAACGAGATTTTACAGGAGATCGAGTCCGTTATCGTCGGCAAGAATGAGATTGTCGAGAAGATTTTAATGGCAATTCTGGCGCAGGGCCACGTTCTCATGGAGGACGTGCCGGGCGTCGGCAAGACCACGACAGCCATGGCCTTTGCAAAGGTTCTGGGCTTGGAGACGCGCCGTGTGCAGTTCACGTCGGACACCGTGCCGTCAGACATCATCGGCTTCTCGGTCTATGATAAAAAAGCGGACGAGTTCGTCTACAAGCCCGGCGCGATCATGACGAATCTGCTGCTGGCGGACGAAATTAACCGTACCTCCAGCAAGACGCAGTCCGCGCTGCTGGAGGCCATGGAGGAGCACAAGGTCACAGTGGACGGCAAGACGTATGATTTGCCGAATCCCTTCATCGTCCTTGCCACGCAGAACCCGGTTGGTTCTGCCGGTACGACGATGCTGCCGAACTCCCAGCTTGACCGTTTTCTGATTCGTGTCAGCATGGGCTACCCCGACCACAAGAGCAGCGTCAATATTCTCCGCGACCGCCATGTGGATAACCCCCTTGACCGGGCCTATGCCGTGGTCAACAAGGAAGAACTGCTGGGACTGGTTCAGGACGTGCGAAAAGTCGATATGCGCGACGCCGTTCTGGACTATGTGACCACATTGGTGGAGAAGACCCGCAGCCATCCGCAGGCTGCGCTCGGCGTCAGCCCGCGCGGTGCGCTGGCGGTCTGCCGGATGGCAAAGGCGTATGCGTATCTCAATGGACGTGACTTCGTCATGCCGGAGGACGTCGCGGCAATCTTCCCGGATGTCTGTGCCCATAGACTGATGCTCAACAGCAAGGCCCGCATGATGGAGGAAAAGCCGGAATCCGTTCTGGCCGAGATCCTCAAGACAACGGATATGCCGGTGCTGAAAAAATGAAAATAGTACGAAAATTCGTCTGGCTGCTGCTGACGCTGGGGCTTCTTGCTCTCACCGTCCAGACAGCCAGCCCCATCGCGCTTGGCCTTGCCGCTTGCATGGTGCTGCTGCCGCTTTTGTGCCTGCCAATGAACCTGTATGCGGCGAAAAAGCTGAAGCTGACGGTCAGGCTGCCTGTGAATCTCCGCAAGGGCGAGGGCGGCACGGCAGAGCTGACCGTGCAGAACCCGACTGTTTTCCCAATTTGCCAGATTTCCTGCCGTGTGCGCTTGGAGAACCAGCTGAACGGTGAGCCGCAGACCGTAAATGTGAGCAGCGGCATCTGGCCGAAAAGCAAGCGGTCGATGAAGATTTCTCTGCAAAGCCCGTGGTGCGGCCGTGTTCGCCTGAACGTGGAATCTGCCCGCCTGTATGACTGCTTCGGTCTCATCGGCGTGAAAACACAGCTTGACGCGCACGGGGCCTGCGTCGTGCAGCCGGATACGTTCCTGCAGACGCTAGTGATCTCTCCCGCTGCGGCGCACATCGACGATACCGAGGATTATTCCAACGAGCGTCCCGGCTATGACCTGTCCGAGATGTTCCAGATCCGCGATTACGTTCCTGGCGACAGCCAGCGGCAAGTCCACTGGAAGCTCAGTCACAAATATGGCAAGCTTATTGTAAAAGATCCGTCGCTGCCCATCACGCGCTCTGCCGCGGTATTCTGGGAGCGCACGGAAGAAAATCCAACGGCAGACAGAACGGATGCAGAAGCCGAGATCGTCGTTTCCGTTTGCCGGAATCTGCTTTCCCAGTCCGTCCAGTTTACGGTGGGATGGAACGAGGGCGATACAGGCCGCTGCGTGTTCCAGCAGATTCGGGATATGGACGACCTCATCGGCCTGCTGCCGCGTCTGTTTACGGCAAAAGCGACAACCGGCGTCAGCGGTGCGTCGCTGCTTCTCCAAGAGGTACCTGCCGGAAGCTGGTCGCATCTGATTTACGTTTCCGGTGAACAGCAGGCGGAAACGGAGCAGCTTTCCTCGATTGGCCGCCTGACCGCGCTTGTCTGCGGTGAACGGTTTAATGAGAAGGATTACGCTGCGCAGCTCTCCGAGCTGGAACTGTAAGGAGGGCAGGCTATGAAGAACAAAAGAAATACCGGCCTGCGTGCCGGAATCTGCCGCGAGACGCAGTCCACACGCGGTCAAACGCTGCTGGAACTGCTGTCTGCTTTCCTGATTTTCCTCGCGCTTGCCGCGATTTTCTACACGGTAAGCGGCTTTGCTGCAATGCTCTGGTTGCTGGGCGCAGGCGCTTTGACCTGCATCGCCGCTGCAGCCATCCGGCATTTCAAAAAGATGAAGCTGATGCTCCCCATTCTGTTGGCGGCATTGCTTCTCGTTGTCCTGTTCGCGCGGAACCCGCTGCTGAACGGCTTCGGTGCGGCGTGGAACACGCTGCGTGACCTCTGGGCGGCGGAAAAAGGCATCCTCCTGCCGCTTGCCGAAACAGACAGCACCGGCCTTTGGCTGGCCGGGATCGTGACAGGCATTCTGCTGGCGCTGCTGGCTGTGGTGCTTTCTCATGTGCCGACTTTGACGGCAGTTTTGCTGGCAGCCCTGAGTGTAGCAGCAGCATTCGTGCAGCCGGGGGTCATGCTCCTTGCTGCGGCAGCCATTGCCTTACTGATGCTGACATGGCAGAAAAGCAAAAACACCGTCTCGGCGGCGAGCTTCCTACTCGTGGGCGTGATCGTGGCGGGCGTAGCCGCAATTTCTCTGCAAACAGGCACGATGCAGGCCCTTTCGGAAAATGCGAAAGACACTCTGCATCACTGGCGCTACGAAAAAGTGGAAGAACTTCTGCCGGAGGGCGATCTGTCCGAACCGGTCACAAAGACAGAAAGCACGGACACCATCCTGTCCGTCACGGCGGATACGGCGCAGACGCTCTATTTGCGCGGCTTCGTCGGCGATACATACGAAAATAAAGTATGGTCTGCGCTGGACGCGCAGACTGCCGCAGAGGAAAAAGACCTCTTTTACTGGCTGCATCAGTCCGGCTTCTATCCGCAGAGCCAGTTGGCAACGGCTGCGCGGCTGATGGGCAATTATCAGTCCGGCAGCGTCAGTGTGCAGAATCTTACCGGGTGCAGTCTGTACCGCTACGAGCCGTGCACGATTCTTCCGGAACGCGCAGGGCTGGCAAGAAACAAAATTCAGCCGTCCGCAGTCGAAACGAGCGGTCTGCGCGGTGAACGCGGGTATTCCTATGAGACGGTTTCGGATGCGCAGACGCTGCTGCCGGAGCTGCTGGACTTTTTGCAAAATGACACGTCGGACGGCGTGAAATCGTACTTACAGATGGAAAGCGCGTACCGGGAATTTGTGTATTCCTACGCGCTGACCGTTCCCGCGGAGTTCCGCGCGCAGCTCGGCGCAGTGCTGGATCAATGCTGCGCAAGCTACGGCCCGGCAAACAGCCTGACGAAAGAGCAGGCGCAGACGGCGGCGCTGGCATTTCTGGAATCATGCTTTGACGGAAACGGCGATATCGCGCTGCCGCTGGCAGATACCGCAGACGGCACGACGTACCAGTACGCGACCGTTGCCGCCTTGGCGCTCCGCTACTACGGCATCCCCGCCCGCTATGTCGAGGGCTATACGGTCAAGGCCGCAGAAAACGAGCCGACGAATGTAGACGCAAGCGCCGCTGGCGCTTGGGTCGAGGTCTATCAGGACGGCATCGGCTGGCTGCCGCTGGCGTTGACACCGGGCCTCGAAGATCTTTCCGCCGAACAGACCGAGAGCGGCATCAAGCCAGTCGGCGCAGGAAAAGAAGGCAACGGTGACGGCCCCCGCGTAACAGAGGGGCAGGAACTGGAACAGGACGACGCGGAACCGGACAACTCGGAGGACAACACCCCGGACGGCGGCCAGCGGACAGGGCTTCTCCACAAGCCCGCGTTCTGGATCATCCTCATTGCCGCGCTGCTGCTTCTGCTGCTTGCGGCCATCCTCATCCGCCACGCGGTCATCCTCAAAAAACGGAACGAAGCGTTTATGCAGGAAGACCCGTCCGCCGCGGCTGCCTGCCTGTTTACAGACTGCGCATCGCTGCTGGCCGCGATGGGTCTCAAGCGCGGCACAGGTTCCATGTTGGAGCTTTGTGAAACGGCAAAGGAGCAGCTTGGTGAGGATTACGCCGCGAAGCTGCACGATATGACCATGTATAATGCGCAGGCGCTGTTTTCCAGCCGTGCGATCTCGCCGGAACATCTCGCAGAAATGCGAACATTCCACGACACGACGCTGGAAAACCTGAAAACCCACACGAACTGGCCCAAAAAGCTGCGGCTGAAATGGCTGAACTGCCTGTATTGAGGAGGAATTTTGATGAAACTGAAACGAATGACCGCCGCATTGCTCCTGCTGGCAATGCTCCTGTCCTGCCTGCCGCTCGGCGTGCTGGCAGCGGACGCAGAGCCGGTCGAAGAGCCGGGAACCGTAGACGCTGTGCCCGTAGAGGATACCGGCACGGAAGAAATTGCAGAGGAACCTGTGGAAGAAGCCGCAATTTCGACACAGGCGGTCAATGCAAACAATTACTTCTATTTCTCCGCCGAAACAGCAAGTAAACTGCTCATTGCGCCGGTGCGGCTAGCCTTTACGGACGGCCAGACCATCCGGCAGGCGCTGAACGCCAGTAAATACAGCTTTACGACGGACGCCAGCACCGGCTTTATTTCGGCAATCGAGGGCGTCATCGGCAACTATATCTACGGCAGCACGCCAAGTGACGTTTCCATTGACAGCGCTGCCAATACCGTGACGCATTTCAGATTCAGTGAAGCTATGAACAGCACCCCGTCTTCCGGCCTGCAAACGCTGATGCAGGTCATGGCGGACTATCTGGAAGAAGATTCCGATGTGCAGAATGTCGCAGCAGACGAATATCAGACGGCGATTAACGGCTACTTGGGTGTTACCAGTGAGAACGCACAAAGCTATGCAGCTGCGATCACGGCGAAGATCAATGACTATAAAGACGGCCAGAAAACCCAGTATACCGTGACCTTCTCCGGTTATTCCGGCGATAGCTATACTGTGTCCGCCGTCAATGACTACGGAAAGCAGTTTACAGACCCCAATCATACCGGTACGCTCCAACTCCCGGCAGGCGGCTATACCTTCTATGTCCGGCAGGAGAACCGGATGGTCTCCGGCAAGATCACAGTCAGCCGAGCAATGACGGTCAGCGCCAGCCTGCCCAGCGGCGACTGGTTCAATGAGAGCAGTCTGAAAATTTCCAGCGGCTATGACGCGGATTTCGATGCAAACTGCTATGCGTATACGCTGACAGACCATACCGCGACCGTGCAGGTGCCGGACAGCTTTACGGGCCGCCTGTATCCATATTTTGAACTGAGCACTACCGGTGCAAAGGTCAAGGCAGTCTACACGGATGTAAGCGGCGCGGCCAGAGAAAAGGACATCCCGGCCAAGTCCAAGGCGACCAGCATCGACAATGCGCTCTCCCGCGGTGCGGCAGGCAGTACGGTCATTCTCCGCGCCAGCAAGACAGGTTCAGACAACTATACGCAGAGCATGGATCTGACGCTCCGGCTCGACCGTATGCCGACGCTCGGCAGTCTGCGCGTGACCAACGCCGCCGGAACGGCGCAGGCCGCGACGGAGCGCTTCTCCAGCACCAAGACGGAATATACTTATAAGATCCTCGATTCCGAAAAAACACTGAAAATTTATCCGACTGCTACGGTTTCCGGGTCTTCCATCACGGTCAACGGAAACGCGCTGGACGCAGACGGCAGCGTGACCGTAACGGTCTCCGGTGAAACGACGGTTTCAATTCAGGTTTCCTCTGGAAGCTATGCGACGACCTATACATTGACGATCCAACCGGGCCAAGGAAAGAAGGTCACGTTCAAGACTGCCAGCGATGTGACACTGACAGTCGTAAACAGGAACGGTGAAGAGCTGGCGTACACAAAAACGAATGGCAGCGGAGGTACGGTCAATTATCTCTACACGCTTGTACCGGGTGACGACTACTCGTATGTCGCAACGCAGGGCACCTATTACCATGCGAAGAAATCCTTTACGCTTGGCAGCAGCGAGGTTATTCAGGTGTCGGTCAAGCAGGAGGACTGGTTAGCGGAATTGGCGCTTGGAAACAGTGAAAGCAGCAATAGCAAGGGCGGCATTGTTCTTGATGCAGCATTCTCAAAAGCCACACATGCGTACACCGCTGTTGTTCCAGACTATTCAAGCACCGTGTATGCGTGGATTGCAAACGTGGTCGATTTGACGGATCTTTCGAAAAAATATGAGTGCTCTGTCATTTATCAGGCGCAAAGCACGGCAAGTAACGACGGGGGTTCAACAACCATAGCGTTAACGAGCAGAAAACAGACCGGTACGCAGCTGCCGCAGGTATTACTCCCAGGGAGCGCCTATGAAAATACAATTACGTTCCGAGTCACGTATGTGGACAAAGACGATGGCGTAACGTATTACACAGATTACGCAGTCGCACTTTTGAGAACGCTGAGCCTGAAAAATATGGAAGTCTCCTTCCAAGGCGCGCCCGTTACCCTGAACCGCAAAAACAGCAGTCTCGTTGGATACAGTTCCGGTGAAAATGCGTATAGCGTACTTGTACCGGCGGCAGCTTCCTCACTGGATGTCACATTCGAGCTGCATACGGATGCGCCAAGATATGGCGATACCGACAGCGGGTATGAGATTTCTGTAAATGGTGAGCGTGTGCCGTCAGGTGGGACGCTTGCCGCAAAGCTGAATGGCCGTGAGGAGCCGGAGCTTCTCACCATCGAGCTGACGAACCGCAAGAACAAGACCGCAAAGACTATCTACACCATCGAGGTTCAGAAGGCTGCTACCACAGCGGTTACCTTTGAAATGACGCCCACGAATGGGCAAATCTATATCTACGAGTGTGTCAGCGGAAACCGCAGCTGGCCCCAAACGGGGAGAACCTATGCACTCTCAGAGGGCTTTACCTACACCGCAAGCTTCACCTGTGCGGGCTATCGCGGCCAGCAGGCAGAGCTGACGCTGGAAAAGGACGAAAACGGGCAAGTTGTGCTGAAACTCGGAGAAGAAACCTTCACGGATCTTCATGCTGTCCAGATCAAACTGGACGCTGCAGAGGAAAACAAGAAAATTCAGCACAATCTGAACGCTGAATGGGCAGATTTCCGCGGCACATCCTATACCGGAGCGACCATGGGCGGCGGCATGAACAGCAACAATGGCGTTACAGACGCAAAAACGCCGGTCACAGCAGAAAATGGCATGATGTACTGGGCGGTGAAGTTGGGAGAGGGCTATTCCGACGGAGCTGTCAGCAATCCGATTTTGGTGGACGATTGCCTGATTGTCTACGCGGGCGACCATATTTACCGCGTAAATAAGGACACAGGCGCGGTGGAGGCCACAGGCCAGATGGCCGGGAAATCCAGCTTTGCCATCAATGGCCCGACCTATGCGGATGGCATTGTGCTGGTTGGCCTGTCCAATGGACGGATCCAGGCCTTCAACGCAAAAACACTGGAATCCCTGTGGCTGTACACTGACCCGCTGGGCGGCCAGCCGAACTGCCCCATTACAGTCCTGAACGGATATGCCTATACGGGATTCTGGCGCGCAGAGGAGCTTGACGCGAGCTTTGTGTGTATTTCTCTGACCGATGAAGATGTAGAAAAAACAACAGAAGCGAAATCGGCAACGTGGCGGCACGTTCAAAATGGCGGCTTCTATTGGGCCGGAGCCTATGCCTGCGATGACTTTATTATGGTCGGCACAGATGACGGCAAGGACCACTGCTCGTATCTGTATCTGTTTGACCCGCTGACCGGCGCTGTACTGGATTCCAGAAGCGGGTTCAACGGAGATATCCGCAGCACAATTTCGTACGACAAGCAGAGCAGCGCATATTATTTTACATCGAAGGGCGGCATGTTCTACCGCGTAAAAGTTGAAGTGAAGAACGACAGCTACGCCATTACAGCATGTGACGGACTGAAGCTGGACAACGGTGCAAATGATCCAGCCCTTCCGCCGATGAGCACTTCCACGCCGGTCGTCTATAATGGCCGCGCGTATATCGGTGTCAGCGGCACGGGTCAGTTTACGCCATATTCCGGCCATAACATCACGGTCATCGGCCTCGGTGACACAATGTCCATTGCGTACAGTGTGCCGACACAGGGCTATCCGCAGACCAGCGGCCTGCTTACAACAGCGTATGATAGCCATGTCTATGTTTATTTCTTTGATAACTATACGCCGGGAACGCTCCGTGTACTCAGAGATGCACCGAACCAGACGTCAGCTGATTACACCACGCAGGAGCTCTACAAGGGGTATAGCTATCAGGCACCATATGCTATTTTTACGCCTTATGGCGATCAGGCGCAGTACGCGATCTGCAGTCCCATCACTGACAGCAACGGCACGATCTACTTTAAAAATGACTCTGCTTATCTCATGGCGTTCGGCAGAAGTGTTGAAAAAATCGAGGTTACAAAGCAGCCAAACAAGGCGCAGTACGAGGTCGGCGAAACCTTTGACAAAGCCGGCATGGTCGTGACCGCGACGCTTTCGGATGGTTCGATGCGCGACGTGACCGACATGGTGTCTGCGCCGGCAGGTAAGCTTGCAGATGGCACGACGGAGCTCACGCTGGAGTTTGGCCGAGGCCAGACCATGTACCGCAATCTGCCGAATGGCAATAAGATGACTGCCGGCAATAAGATTGCTGCAATTACAACGACGGTACAGATCTCTGTAGGGGAATCGACAGATGCGGTCGAGCTTGCCGACGGTATTACCTGGAGCTTCCGCCCGGCAGCCAATACGCTTTCTATTAACGGCGAGATCCCGGAAGGGCATAAGGTCCTGATCGCCTGCTATGATGAAAACGGAATGCTGACAAAGCTGGAGGTGCTGACCATCAAGGGCAGTGTGAAGCTGCCGGACAGCGCAAGGATTCGCGTATTCTATATTGACGGAGACAGCAAGCCGCTCTGTGCCGCCGCAACGGTTCTCGAATGATAAGGAGATGCAGCGCATGAAACGATCTGGTCCTAAATTACTTTGTATCCTGCTCCTGCTGTCGCTGCTGCTCTCCCTGACTGCCTGCGGCAAACAGGCCAACCAGCTTGAAAAAACGGCCGGCTATCTGCAAGCGCAGATCGCCGCGCCGGGGACAGGCTCTGTTGGCGGAGACTGGCTGATTTTCGGGCTGGCACGCTCCGGGGTGAAGGTCCCGCAGAAATACTTTGACGCCTATTACGAGAATGTGGAAGCGGCAGTCCGGGAGAAGAACGGAGTGCTGAGTGACCGAAAATACACCGAATATTCCCGCACGGTACTGGCGCTGACGGCTATCGGGAAAAATCCCGTCGATGTGGCCGGATTTGACCTTTTGAAACCGCTTGCCGACTTTGAACAGGTCACCAAGCAGGGCATCAACGGCACGATTTTCGCGCTGCTGGCGATGGACAGCGGAAAGTATGAGATCCCTGAAAATCCGGATGCCGCCGTGCAGGCGACACGGCAGATGTATGTGGACGAACTGCTTGCGCGGGAGCTGCCGGACGGCGGCTGGACACTGACCGGTGGGGAGCCGGACGTGGATATTACGGCAATGACGTTACAGGCGCTTGCCAAATACCGCGACCAGGCGGACGTGACGGCAGCCGTGGAGCGCGGTCTTGCAGTCCTTTCCTCCTTGCAGGAGCCGGACGGCGGGTATGTCTCGTGGGGGTCCAGCAACAGCGAATCCGTAGCGCAGGTACTCGTCGCGCTGACGGAGCTCGGCGTTCCGCTGGATGACGAACGCTTCACGAAGAACGGCATCACCGTCGAGGACGCGCTTCTGCGCTTCGCGCAGGAAAACGGCGCGTTCGTGCATGTGCGTGACGGCAGCGGCGGCGATGACGAGATGGCGACCGAGCAGGCTTTTTACGCGCTGGCCGCCATCCATCGCGCCGAGACGGGCGAAACCACACTCTATGACATGACGGATGTGATGCAATGAAGCAGTTTTACAGACTGGCTGCGCTCCTTCTGGCGCTTTTGCTCCTCTGCGGCTGCGCGGCGGGAAACGGCTACGGCAAGCCCGAACGAAAGGAGGGTCAGGATCAGTACCTGACCGACCCCGTTCCGGAGGGCAAGCCGCAGCCCGTCGAACCGCAGGACGTGACGGTCGGCGATGCGGAGTACACCTGTACGATCTCCGTCTCCTGCGCGTCGATTCTGGAGCACATGGAGCTGTGCGACAAGGAGAAGGCCGAACTGGTGCCGGAGGACGGCTGGCTGCTGAAGCCCGTGGAGGTCACATTTCAGGAGGGCCAGAGCGTCTTTGACGTGCTCCAGCAGGTCTGCCGGGAGAATAAGCTCCACATGGAGTTTTCCATGACGCCGATCTACAACTCCGCCTACATCGAGGGCATTGGAAACCTCTACGAATTTGACTGCGGGGAAACGTCTGGCTGGATGTATAAGGTCAACGACTGGTTTCCGAACTACGGGTGCAGCCGCTACCAGCTTCAAAACGGCGACGTTGTGGAATGGGAATATACCTGCGAACTGGGCAAGGACATTGGCGGCGGCTACGCGGCAGGCGGTGACGCATGAGAAACAGAGATACCTTCTCCGGCTATCATCCAACGGTCAATTTTCTCTATTACGCACTCGTTCTGCTCTTTTCCATGTGCCTGATGCACCCGGTCTATCTGGCGATCTCGCTGACTGGGGCACTGGCATATGACATTTATTTAAAAGGCCGGAAGGCCGTGCGCTTCGCTGTCATGGGATTGCTGCCCATGGCAGTGTTTGCAGCGCTGGTCAACCCGGCCTTTAACCATGAGGGCGCGACGATTTTGACGTATCTGCCCTCCGGGAACCCGCTGACGCTGGAATCCATGCTTTACGGCATAGCGGCTGCGGTCATGCTGGCAAGCGTTGTATTGTGGTTTTCCAGCTACAATGAAATTATGACCTCGGACAAGTTTGTGTACCTGTTCGGGCGCGTGATTCCGGCGCTGTCGCTTGTTCTGTCCATGGCGCTGCGCTTTATCCCGAAGTTCAAGGCGCAGATGCAGACAGTCAGTGAAGCGCAAGCCTGCATCGGCAGAGATACGAAAAACGGCAGCGTATTCCAAAGAGTTGGGAACGCCGTCAAAATCTTCTCCATCATGGTCACATGGAGCTTGGAAAATGCAATTGAAACGGCGGATTCCATGCGCTCCCGCGGCTACGGATTGCCCGGACGCACGGCGTTTTCGATCTATCGTTTTGACGACCGGGACAAAGCCGCGCTTGCGTGGCTGGTTTTCTGCGGGGCGTATCTCGTTTCCGGCTGGATGGCGGGTGGGACGTACTTCCGGTATTATCCGACGGTAAAAGGCGCCGCATGGACGCCCATGACGGCGAGTTTTATGCTCGTGTATCTCGCGCTGGTGCTGACGCCGGTGATTCTTGACCGAAGGGAGGACAGGCAGTGGAACTCTTTGCAATCAAACATCTGAATTTTGCATATCCCGAACAGAAAACGGACGCGATTTCCGATTTCTCGCTGTCCGTCCGTCCGGGAGAATTTCTGGTGCTCTGCGGCCCGTCCGGGTGCGGGAAATCGACGCTTTTGCGGCAGATGAAAACCGTGCTTGCGCCGCATGGGCGTAGGAGCGGCCAAATTCTGTTTGACGGGAAGAATCTCGATGAGATTTCTCAGCGCGAACAGGCGGAGAAGATCGGCTTTGTGCAGCAAAGCCCGGAGAATCAGATCGTCACGGATAAGGTCTGGCACGAGCTGGCGTTCGGGCTGGAATCGCTCGGCTATGACACGCCGACGATCCGCCGCAGGGTGGCGGAAATGGCGTCGTTCTTCGGCATTCAGGACTGGTTCTACAAGCCGGTCACGGAGCTGTCCGGCGGGCAAAAGCAGCTTTTGAATCTCGCATCGGTCATGGTGCTCCAGCCGAAGGTTCTGATTCTCGACGAGCCGACGAGCCAGCTTGACCCGATTGCGGCATCGGACTTTTTGGCTACGCTCGGCAAGATCAACCGGGAGCTTGGCACGACGATTATTCTGACGGAGCACCGCTTGGAAGAAGCGTTTTCCTTCGCGTCGCGCGTGGCCGTCATGGACAGCGGCAGGCTTCTTTGCAGCGGAACGCCCGCGGAGGTGGGCGCGGAGCTGAAAAACAGTGGCAGCGCCATGTTTTTGGCGATGCCCGCCGCCATGCGCATCTGGAGCGCCACGGATTCCAAAGCCGCCTGCCCCATCTCCGTCTGCGACGGTCGGAACTGGCTGCTGGATTATGCAAAAACGCGTGAGTTAATATCTATCCCCGAAGAAACGAAAAACGCGCCGGACACGGAGACCATCGTGGCGGCGCAAGAATTGTGGTTCAAATATGAAAAAGACTTGCCAGATGTGGTCAAAGGCTTGTCGCTGGAACTCCGCAAGGGCGAATTTCTGGCCCTGCTCGGCGGCAACGGCACGGGTAAGACGACCACGCTCAAGCTGCTGGCAAGCCTGAAAAAAGCGTATCGCGGGGAACTGAATATCACCGGCACTGTCGGAATGCTGCCGCAGAATCCGCAGACGCTGTTTGTGAAAGCCACGGTGCGCGAGGATTTATTGGAAATCTTACCAAAATCCGAACGGAAATCTGAGCGTCTTGCACAGGTCGTTTCGCTCTGCAAGCTGGCAGAGCTGCTTGACCGCCATCCCTACGATTTATCCGGCGGAGAACAGCAGCGCGCGGCGTTGGCGAAAATTCTGCTTCTGAACCCCGATATTCTCCTGCTTGACGAGCCGACGAAGGGCCTTGACGCGGAGTTCAAGCAGACGTTCGGGCAGATTTTAAGGACGCTGCAAGCGTCCGGCGTGGCGGTTCTGATGGTCAGCCATGATATCGAATTCTGCGCGAAATATGCCGACCGGTGCGCCCTGTTTTTTGACGGCAATATCGTCACTGAGGCTGCGCCGCGCGTGTTTTTCTCTGGAAACAGCTTTTACACGACCTCCGCGAACCGCATTGCGCGCGATGTGCTGCCAGAAGCTGTCACGCCCGAAGATGTGATCGCGGCCTGCGGCGGTGCGGTCGCGCCGGAACCGGCGCTGCCGGAGTACCAGCGCATTCCGCCTGCGCCGGAGAAGGAATCCCAAGCACTGAAAAAACTCCCGGTCTGGCGCAAGGCGCTTGCCGCCGTATCCGGTATCGCGTCGCTGGCGCTGATCGTGCAGGCCATTGGCGTGACAGACCTCACAAAGCTTGTTGACGCGGGCGGGCTGACAGGTCTTGCTGGTGACCAGCTCAGACTCTACGGCATTCTGCTTCTCTCGCTGCTCGTGTTCGCGCTGTCCATTGGACGAAAAGCGGACAGGCCGGATTATCTGATTCAAACGCCTGTTGAAAAACGAAAGCTGAAAAAGCGGACAATCATCGCAACGCTTTTGATCCTCCTGCTCATTCCGCTGACGCTGTTCGTCGGCGTGTACTGCTTCGGCGGGAAGCGGTACTATTTCATTTCGCTGCTCATTCTGCTCGAATGTATGCTGCCGTTTTTCCTGATTTTCGAGGGCAGGAAGCCGCAGGCGCGCGAGCTGGTGCTCATTGCCGTTCTGGTCGCGCTGAACGTTGCAGGCCGCGCTGTCTTCTTCATGCTGCCGGAGTTCAAGCCGGTCGTGGCGATGACGATCCTTGCGGGTGTTGCCTTCGGCGGAGAAACGGGATTCTTAGTCGGCGCGATGACCATGCTTGTCTCGAATATGCTGTTCTCCCAAGGGCCGTGGACGCCGTGGCAGATGTTCGCGATGGGTATCATCGGCTGGCTGGCTGGCATTTTGTACCGCAAGGGCGTTCTGCGGCGTGGCCGACTCAGCCTTTGTATCTTCGGTGTGATCGCGTCCACGATCATCTACGGCGGCATTATGAATCCCGCGTCGGCGCTCATGTGGTCGCAGACGGTCAACTGGAAGATCATCATAAGCTATTACATCACCGGCATCCCGGTCGATCTGGTGCGCGCGGCCGCCACGTTCTTTTTCCTGTGGCTCGGCGCGGAACCGATGCTGGAAAAGCTGGACAGGATCAAAGTTAAATACGGATTGGTGTACTGATAATTCAAATAATCTATAACATCCGACTATTTTGCTGTGGGCCTTTATTGCAAACAGACGCGAGGCTGGCGGTTTCCCACTCCTCTGCTAAAGCCACAGCATTTTTCATGGAATCGTTCCCGTTGATCGAGTTCGTACTTCCCACCCATGCAGGATGAATATTGACAGTCACCGGATATCGTGCTACCATACAGATGTAATTGAGTTTTGCGCCCGTCTGAATGACAACGCGATTTTTCGCATTGCGCACGAGAATCAGGTTTGTATGTTATGCCAGCAATTTGCTTCGCCCTTATCCGGGCGAAGGGGTTGCTGGCATTTTTTATATAGATAATATGGCCAATGGCAGAAAGGATGAAGCAATGACAGAATACGGCCCCCAATTTAGGACGAGCAGTTTGCTTTCCAGTAAGGAAAGGAATTGCGGCAGTGAACAAGGATATCATGTGAGTAGACTGACAGTGCGCAGCAGAATGCGCTGTCGGTCTTTTTATTTCAGAAAGAGGTACAAACATGAATTTAGTAGAAAAAATCAATCAGGTCGAAATCAAGGCAGATACACGCATTTCAGGAGCCGACAGAGCCTTTTGCGAACGCCAGCAGCGCGCCTATGATGCAGCACGGGAGGCGTTGAAGGAACTGGATTTTACATGGACAGACTGCATCTCACAGCAGAAAATGATTCTGGATGGTGAGCAGGCATATACATACTATTTGGGAAACGACCGCAATCTGAAGCTAGCCTGCTTTCGGGATGAACTGGAACGTTTACATGAACACTTCATCAACAGATTGACATCATATTTTGCACGTACATATAGTGTCGATCTTTCCGCGCAAAGCATCACAGAGCGATTACTGCCATCTAACAACAGCAAAGGTATCTTTGAACGGGAAAAAGCAGAAGAAGCAGAGGCTGCATACCATAACGCCATGCGTGAGCTTGCGCTGCGCTACACCGACGTGCTGGATCAGATCTTCATTCAGCTTGGTGGACGCAGTTTTCAGGAAAAAGCGTTTTGGGAACTGCAGCAGCGCTGCTGCAGCGCAGTATGGAACACATACAAAAACGAACCGCAGTATGTTCAGCAAAAGGATATCATTCATTTTTATTGTCACTTCTGCAGCTGTGACGCAGATTGGACACCGCCGCGCTGGAGTATGACTGACCGCGCAAAGAATGTTTTGTGGGGTGTCGTCCATTTTGAAACCGGAAGCTATACAACGGTGCCTGCCGTACTTTCTGATTTTTTCTCTTATCGGGATGTAAGGCAAGCCTGCACAGACTTCCACGGATACAGTAAACTCCGGCAGATTCGCCTGTTCAAAAACGGAAGAATGGATATCCGGTTCGCAAGCAGCGCGTTGGCAGAACAGTTTATTGACATTTACTTGAGCGCTGCATATTCGTGAGGTGCGGAATATGAAATATCCTTTAACAACAGAACCGATTCCACAGTCCGCGCGCAAGCAGATCAATGAAAAGCTGCTGTATCTGATCGATAATGATGCCTGCGCGACATATGACGTATCCAAAGCCGACGTGTTTCAGGCGTATACCGGACGTGGCGGCTTGCATGGACTGCGGCGCAGCGATTATAACAGCTATGCGGCATACAGCGAAGCAAAAAAGGAAGCAGAAAATGGGCAGGTGTTTACACCTGCGCGTCTGTGCCAGTTTGTTGTGGATTGCCTGCACATCGGGCAGGACGATCTGGTTGCAGATCTGACCTGTGGGATGGGGACATTTTTTAACTTTCTTCCGAATGAACGCAATGCTTACGGGTGTGAACTGGATATAGACGCCTATAAGGTGGCGTCGTTTCTGTTCCCACAGGCACATCTGGAAAATAAGGATATCCGCCGCTATGCGCCGGGCGTGCAGTTTGATTATATCCTTGGTAATCCACCGTATAATCTGCGCTGGTGGGTAGAAGAAGGGAAAAACTGCCTTTCGCAGTTTTACTACTGTATCAAGGCTGCAGAGCTTCTCAAGCCGCTCGGTATTCTTGCAATCATCATACCAGCATCATTCTTGAGCGATACGTTTTCTGATGGCGCAATGATCTCGGCGATGGAGAATGCGTTCAGTTTCCTTGGGCAAGCCGTTCTGCCAGAAGACGCATTTCGGGATATGGGTGTCGCACAATTTCCGGTCAAGCTGCAATTCTGGCAGAAACGCAGCCAGACCATGCCGGAGGTACACCGTTATCATACTAAAATCTAGTAAAACACTTTAACCGTCTTACCAGATATGCTATACTGTATCTGGGTGATGAATAATGGCATCGAACTATAAATTCAGCAAT